>Ga0210398_10000094_pt1 | contig 112084 bp, 111 predicted proteins | sample IncBWC4OmetaG_FD_161047 | JGI IMG/M metagenome (GOLD analysis project Ga0210398, IMG submission 161047) | Forest soil microbial communities from Barre Woods Harvard Forest LTER site, Petersham, Massachusetts, United States - Inc-BW-C-4-O | ecosystem: Environmental > Terrestrial > Soil >... | reverse complement strand
CGTTTGGGTCGGCGCGACTGGTTGACCAACGCAGCTGCACCTCCCGTCGCATAACGTGCGCACCATTTGTAGCCTGTCTTTGGGCTGATCCCAAACCGTCGACAGAGCTGGCGAAAATTGGTGCCAGCTTGGCTGGCTAAAACGACAAACTCGAATCGTTGTGACATGGGTGTAGAGGTAATCCAAGGCATCCCCAAGTGTTACCCATGTCCCCGTACGTGTGTCACCCATGTCCCCGGTCTATACAGACCCCAACGCGCTCGAGCGTCTTGAGGTCAAGCCGCTCCACCTTTTTTCGGCTCATCGGCCACGACATTTCTTAAACCGCTTTAACCGGCGGTTAAACCCGGCCAGGACGAGCCTGGCGGTCACAACAGCACGAGGTCGTCGCGGTGGACGACTTCGAGGTGTTTGCGGGTGGGATAAAGACCGCGCATTTCGTCGCTTTTTTTTCCGGCGAGGTGGGCGGCCTCGCCGCTCGAAAATGAACTCGTGCCACGGGCGATCACAGAGCCGTCGGGCGCGGCGATGTTGACGACGTCGCCGACGGCGAACTCGCCACTCACCCCGGTGAGGCCGGCGGCGAGCAGGCTTGCGCCGCGTTCGCGCAGCGCGGCGGCAGCGCCGGCATTGACCTGCAGCGTGCCGGCGGGGCGTTGGTACCAGGCGAGCCAGCGTTTTTTTTCCTTGAGGGGCAGCCCGCTGGGCACGAAGAACGTGCCGGGGCCGCGGCCGGAAAAAAGCCTCTCCAGGATGTCGGGCTCCGCGCCGCTGGCGATGAAGACGCCGCAGCCGGATTTCGTTGCGAGCTTGGCGGCGGAAATTTTTGAAATCATGCCGCCGGTGGCGGTTTCGCTGGTGGTGCCGCCGGCCATGGCCTCGATCTCGGGCGTGATTTTCCCGACGACGGGCACGATTTGCTTCGTGCCGCGCAGGTCGACGAGGCCGGGCGCGGTGGAGAGAATGACGAGATGGTCGGCCTCGACCAGGCTGGCGACGAGCGCGGAGAGCGTGTCGTTGTCGCCAAACTTGATTTCGGCGGCGCTGACGGTGTCGTTTTCATTGATGACGGGCACGACGCCGTAATCGAGCAGCTGGCGGAGGGTGGCCTTGACGCCGAGGTGGCGCTCGCGGGCGCGGAGGTCCTCGTGGGTGAGAAGGACTTGGGCGACGGTGAGGCCGAGCGGGGCGAAGCCGCGCTGCCAGGTCTGCATGAGCAGCGACTGGCCGACGGCGGCGCAGGCTTGTTTCCGGGCGAGCTCGCCGGGGCGCTTGGCCAGGCCGAGCGCGCCCATGCCGAGGCCGACGGCGCCGGAGGAAACGACCAGCACCTCGGCGCCGCGGGCGCGGAGCGCGGCGATTTGCGCGCAAACCGCCGCGATGCGTGGCTCGTCCAGCTGGCCGATGCCGTGGGTGAGCACGCCGGTGCCAAGTTTTACGACAACCCTCCTCGGGTTTGTCGTAAAACTTGAGGTGGGAGGTCGGAGGTGTGAGGAGTCAGGCGAAGACATGGAAAAAGGCCTCTAGCCTGGCGCCTGAAGCCTCAGGCCTGCCGGTTGAGCGCAGCTCAAACGGCCAGCAGTTCCTTCTCCTTGTGGGCGAGGTGGTCGTTGATGTCCTTGGTGAATTTGTCGGTGAGGGTCTGCACTTCCTTTTCGCTGCGTTTCATGTCGTCCTCGGGCAGGGCGGCTTTCTTGAGGGCTTCGAGCGATTCGCGGCGGACGTTGCGGACGTGCACGCGGCCTTCCTCGGCGAGTTTATGGGCCGTCTTGACAAACTCCAGGCGGCGTTCGCGGCTCATGTCGGGAAGAGGGATGCGCACGGTCGCGCCATCCACGATGGGATTAAAGCCGAGGTTGGCCTGCTGGATGGCTTTCTCGATGGCTTTGAGCAGGGATTTGTCCCACGGCTGGATTTGGATGAGTCGCGCGTCGGGCGTGGAAATGGCGGCGCATTCCTTGAGGCGCATGTGCGAGCCGTAGGCTTCAACGGTGACGCTTTCGACCATGGCCGGCGTGGCCTTGCCGGTGTGGATGGTGCTGAACTCGTGCAGCGTGTGTTCGAAGGCCTTTTTCATCTTGGCCTGCATGTCGTTGATGATGGGGTGGGACATGGTGGAGAGAAGTTGAGTGTTGAGGGTTTAGAGTTGAGAGAAAAATCGCCCAAGGGCGAGCGTGGAACCTTCAACTCTCAGCTCTCAACCAAAGACTAGTTGTGCACCAGCGTGCCGACTTTTTCGCCGAAGATGGCGCGGCGGATGGCGTGTTTGTCGCTGAGGTTGAAGACGAGAATGGGCACGTTGTTGTCGAGACAGAGGGAAAACGCGGTCGAGTCCATGACGTTGAGGCGCTGCTTGAGCGCGTCGAGGAAGGTGATGTCCTCGTATTTGACGGCGTCGGCGTGCTTTTTGGGATCCTTGTCGTAGATGCCGTCCACTTTGGTCGCCTTGATGATGATGTCGGCGTGGATCTCGCTGGCGCGGAGGGCCGCGGTGGTGTCGGTGGAAAAGTAGGGGTTGCCGGTGCCGGCGGCGAAGATGACGACGCGGCCTTTTTCGAGGTGGCGCACGGCGCGGCGCAGGATGAAGGGCTCGGCGATCTGGTTCATCGGGATGGCGCTTTGCACGCGGGTGGTGACATCCATTTTTTCAAGGCAGTCCATGAGGGCGAGGGCGTTGACGACGGTGGCGAGCATGCCCATGTAGTCGCCGGTGGTGCGGTCCACCCCGCGTTTTTCCCCGGTGAGGCCGCGGAAGATGTTGCCGCCGCCGATGACGAGGCAGATCTGCACGCCCAGGTCGTGGATTTCCTTCACTTGCGTGCAAACATCCTCGAGCGTGGCGGCGTCGATGGGATCGCCGGATTTGCCGCCGCGAAGGACTTCGCCGGAAAGTTTAAGGACAATGCGCCTGTATTTGGCCCGCGGATCCACGGTTCTCGTGTCGTGCATGGCCGACAGGTAACGGACGGGCAAACGACTCGTCAATGCCTGAGATGCAGATTGCTCTCAGGCCATGAGCGAAGGTCGAAAGCCCTTCGACAGGCTCAGCGCATTCGACTCCGGTCTGCGCGTCGATGGCTTGCCATGAGCGAAGGTCTAAGCAAAGCGCAGACCGGAGTCGAATGGCTGCCCGGCATGGATTCGAACCATGACTAGGTGAGTCAAAGTCACCTGTGCTACCATTACACCACCAGGCAGTGTGAAGGTGCAGTAAGCTGGGTCGCGTGCGGCAGGGGTCAAGGCGGAATGCGGGGCGTGGCGGCGAATCCGTTTGAGATTGGCCGCTTTTTTGGCTGGCCTCATAAGACGTGCCTTCCGGCCCGAAAATAAATCGATCTTCCGACCGAACATGATGCTGTTTTTTCACAAGCTTCTGCCGATTGCCGTTTTGCCGACGGGCCTGGTCCTCGAACTGCTGGTGCTGGCGTTTTTCTGCAAAAAACGACGCGAGCGGCTCATCGTGGCGGCGTTGGTGCTGTTTTACGTCGCGAGCATGCCGGTGGTGAGCGAGGCGTTGATCGGCCGGTTAGAGGACCGCTATCCGGCACAAACCATCGCGGGCTGCGCACCGGCGGATGCGGTGATCGTGTTGGGTGGTATTTTGAACCCCAACCATGCCGGCATGGATTTTCCATCGTGGGGCGATGGGGTGAATCGCTTTACGGTGGGCGTGGCGCTCATCCGCGCAGGCAAGGCCCGGGCCATCGTTTTTTCGCGCGCCTGCTACCCATGGGAGAACCCACGCGTGACCGAGGGAGACATCCTGCGGGTGCAAGCCATCGCCCTGGGTGTGCCGTCGGAAAAAATCGTCCTGACGCCGTTGGTGGCCGACACGGCGGACGAAGCCCGCGCGGCGGTGGCGCTATGCCGCGAACACGGGTGGAAGCATGTGCTGCTCGTGACCTCGGGGTGGCATATGCCGCGGGCCGCGTGGCTTTTTAAACACGCCGGTGTCGATTTCACGCCGTTCCCCGTCGGGTTTGAACGCGACTCGCGCCGGCCGCGAACCCTGCTGGATTTTTTGCCGAGTGCGGGCGCGCTGGGTACAACGGAGACAGCGCTGCGCGAAAGCTACGGGCTGGCTTACTACCGGGTTTTTGGCCCGCGGTAGGACGGCCTTTGGCCGTCACTACCGAACATCGAACATCCAACGCCCAACGACAAATCAGGCATTCTACTTGAACGTTGGATGTTGGGCGTTCGATGTTGGATGTTCTCATGAGCCATTAGGCGAATGAGCGCCGTTAAGGACAAAGGGTGCGAAGAAGGCGGATTGCGCGGGTGGAAAGCGGCCTTGGATGAACACGCCGTCGTCGCGATGCTCCTGCGCATGGATGTGGCCGAGCTCGTGGAGGCGGGCGATGACGTCGTAGCGGTCGTGCGGCACGAGGAGATCGGTCGCGCCGAATTCACCCGAGATGAGCCCGGCGCAGCGGCCGACCAGCGTATCGAGCCCGGCGCCGGTCTTGGCGGAGATGAAGAGCCCGTCGGGCGCGAGGGCGCGGGCGTGCGCAATCATGGCGGGGTCGGCGTTATCGGTTTTGTTGAAGACGGTGAGCGTGGGCCGGTCGTTGACGCCAAGTTCGGAGAGGACGCCGAGGGTGGTCGCGTGGTGTTTCTCGAAATTGGGATTGGTGACGTCGAGCACGTGGATGAGAAAATCGGCGACGACGACTTCCTCGAGCGTGGCCTTGAACGCCTCGACCAGGCCATGCGGCAGGCGGCGGATGAAGCCGACGGTGTCGGTGATCAGGATTTTCTGGTTGTTGCTGAGCAGGAGCTGGCGGGTGGTGGGGTCGAGCGTGGCGAAGAGTTTGTCCTCGACGAAAACCGCGGCACCGGTGAGGCGATTCAACAGGGAGGATTTGCCGGCGTTGGTGTAGCCGACGATGGCGGCGGTGGGCAGCGGGACGCGGAGGCGGCGCGCGCGCTGCACGCCGCGTTGGCGCACGACTTCGACGAGCTGTTCCTTAAGGTGGGCAATGCGGTCGCGCACGATGCGGCGATCTTCCTCGAGTTGGGTTTCACCCTGGCCGCGCGCGCCGGTGCCGCCGCCGCGCTGGCGGGAAAGATGTGTCCAGGCGCGTTTCAGGCGCGGCAGCGAATATTCCTGGCGGGCGAGCGCGACCTGCAGGATGGCTTCGCGGGTGTGGGCGCGGTCGGCAAAGACTTCGAGGATGACCTCCTGGCGGTCGATGACGGCGAGCCCGGCGAGTTCCTCCCAGTTGCGCTGCTGGGCGGGGGAAAGATTTTCATCGAACACGATCAGGTCGGCATTATCGGCGCGGGCGAGTTCGACCAGGCTGTCGGCCTTCCCGCTGCCGATGAGCAGCGCGGGCGTGGGCGCGCGCAGCGCGACGAGCGTCGAACGCACGACGGCGATGCCCATGGTTTCGACCAGTTCGCGCAACTCGTCGAGCAGCTCCTGGCCTTCGCCGGGCGGCATCTGGGGCGTCTGCACGCCCACGAGGAATGCGCGCTCAAGGCGGGATTTGGTTTCAACGGGTTCGATCACGAGTTCTTGGCGGGAATCAAGACTACACCGTGCACGTGGACGGAGTCAAACGACGTTCGGTGCGATCCGGGTTGTGGTCGGGGGTGAGGGACCCCGCCCAGGCCGGACGAATCCATGAGCCTGATGCGCAAGGCCGAAGGGAGGTTTGCCCTTGCTTCTCCACCCAGTCCTTATTCCAAATTATTTTCCAGATTGGATGGCTGCAGTTCAACTCCCGATGAAAATCATTCTTTTGAGCCTTGTCCTGTTTTGTGCAGTCACCGGGTTTGCGTTTGCGGTGCAATCAATCAACCAGCCGTTTCCCGAGTTGAAGCTCACGGATGGGCGCGTACTCGAAAATGCACGGCTGAGGGCGTTCAACTCAGTCAGTGTGTTCGTCCGGGACGACGACGGCATTGTCCAGGTGCCTTACAAACTTTTCCCGGCGGAGTTGCAGCCGCAACTCGCGCAGGCGCGGGCGGCGGCAAACGCCCTGGCCGGCCCGCTCCCTGGCCAAGGGGTTGCGGCCCCTTGCTCTCCCGTGATCGCGAGTCCGTTCGCGAGGGTGAAGCCGCCTTTTCCGCAGGAGACGCTCGGCGTGGGCAACGGTTGCTTCGTCGAGTCGGTCTGCTTCTACGATCACTTTCAGGAGATCTTCGGCGCGGAACCATGGGTGCGCGTGCTGCAATGGGGCGCGAAGGAAAACGACCAGACCGTGGCCGGTCACGCGGTCACGGTTTTCGAGCTGCGAGGAAAATTGTGGGCGTGGGACATCAACTTCGGGTTCCTGCCGCTCGATCTGCCGCTGGTTTCGAAGGATGACATTGCGGGGGTGGCGTCGCTGCTCGTGGCGAAATATCCGGGCATTGTGCCGCAGCATCTGATTTATCGGTACGATGCGGCCCCGCAGCCGCCCGAGACCCATCTTCCGGAGGTGCTGGCCACCCATGAAGTGCGGGCGTTTCGCGATGCGACGCTGGTGGGCGCACGACTGGGCGCGCACCGTCCGGTGAACGTCATGCAGTTTTCCTACGTCACCGGCAGCGGCGCCACGCGGCAGAGTGCGGCCACCGTGTTCATTTTCAACGGGAAAGTGTGCATCTATTTTCCCGAGCACGGCACATTCCCGTTTAATTTGCCGAACTTGACGCTTTTCAACCTGCAGCAGTTGCAGTGGGCGATTCGCAAAGTATATCCGGGCGCGTTTGACCTGAAGTCGCTCAATTACCCGGCGCCGGGACACGTCAGCGCAGACGCGCAAAACTAGCCTGGAGCAGGTCGAGATCCGCGGCGCCTTTGGTGCGTTCGCGGGCCCGGGCAATGAGGTCCGCCTCAAGGCGGTTTTTCGTCGGGCGTTTCACCTCGTAGAAAACCCCGAACGAGCCCGGCCACGATTCCGTCGCCAGCTTGTAGGCGGCGAGCTCGTCGGTGGGATCGTGGCGCGACGCATCCTCGGGCGTGCCGTCATTTTTCTTCAGTTCGATGCTGCGGAACGCGCCGCCTTTGCGCGGGTTGGCGGCGTCGAATGCGCCCGCATAAAACTCCACGCATTCGGAGAGGATTTCGACCACGGAGAAACCGTCGTGCTGCGCGGCGCGCGTCATCATTTCGATCATGTGGTTCACCTGGGTGGCGTGGCTGCGCGCGATGAAGGTGGCGCCGCTGTTGACAAGCGTGCGCATCGGGTTGATCGGCTGGTCCATCGCGCCGGTGGGGTCGGTCTTCGACTTGAAGCCGATGGGCGAGGTGGGCGAGGTCTGCTTCTTCGTCAGGCCATAGACGAAGTTGTCCATGATGACGTAGGTGAGGCGGACGTTCTTGCGCGCGGTGTGGACGAGGTGGTTGCCGCCGATGGAAAAGCCGTCGCCGTCGCCACCGAAGACGAAGACGTGGAGGTCGTCGCGGCCGAGGCTGATCCCCGCGGCGAAAGGCAGCGAGCGGCCATGGATGAAGTGGCCGCCGTGCGTGTTGACGAAATAAGGGAAGCGCGACGAGCAGCCGATGCCGGCGAAGGTGACGATGTTCTCGTGCGGGTACTGGAGTTTTTCCAGCACGCGGTAGAACGCGGCGAGCACGGCGAAATCACCGCAACCGGGGCACCAGGTCGGGTGGTCGGCAGTGAGGGCCTTTTTTGTGACCGGGACGCGCGGGGCGCTGGCCGGCGACCCATTCGACGGGCTTCCTCCTTCGCCAAGGCTACGGAGGACAGGCAAGGCTTCAGTGGATGGGGTGGGGACGGCGGTGGACATGGGTTTGGGATTTCAGGCGTGGTTCGACGGGGCTCACCACAGGTTGCTCAGGTGTGGTTTTTTCCGATTGAACCGGTGGCGGCTTGCAGGCGTTTGATGCCGTCCACAATTTGGCGGACCTTGAAGGTGAGTCCGTCGGTTTTAGCGATGCTGCGGATGGCGGGGTTCGCGTAGCGGGCGCGCAGGAGCGTGGCGAGCTGGCCGTGCCCGTAAAGGCCCTCGTCGTTCATCTCGACGACGCAGATGTGCCGGTAACCATGGAAAATGTCCTCCAGTCCCGGCGGCAGCGGGTGCACGTGGCGCAGGTGGACCTGGCCGACCTTTTCGCCGGCGGCGCGCAGGGTTTTTACCGCGTCGCGGATCGGGCCGAAGGTCGAACCCCAGCCGACGACGAGAACGTCGCCCCCGGCCTCGCCGTAAACTTCCGGCACCGGCAGCGAGGCGGCGAGGCGTTTGATTTTCTCGCGGCGTTTCGCGGTCATCTTCGTGTGCAGCTCGGGACTGCCCGTCGGGTGGCCCATCTCGTCGTGCTCCAGCCCGGTGACGACCGGATAAATGCCGCTGTCCATGCGCGAGCCCGGCGGCGCGTGGCGGGTGGTGCGTTCGAGCGGGTAGGGTTGATAGTCGGCGCCGCGCCCGGAAAGGTCGGGCTTCGGGTCGGCCATGAGTTTTTTCAAATCGGGTTCCTCAAACGCCTCGATGCGCGTGGCCAGCCCGAAATCGGAAAGGACCAGGACGGGTGTGCTGTACTCGCGGGCGATGCGGCCGGCCTCGATCGCGATGTAGAAACAGTCCTCGACGTCGCGCGGCGCCAGCACCACGCGGGGCGCGTCACCGTGGCTGCCATAGATGGCCTGCAGGAGATCGCTTTGCTCGACGTTGGTGGGCAGGCCGGTGCTGGGTCCGCCACGCTGGACGTTGACGACAATGAGCGGCATCTCGGCCATGACGGCCCAGCCGAGCGCCTCCATCTTGAGCGAGAGGCCGGGGCCGGAGCTGCCGGTGACGGCAAGGTGGCCGGAGTAGGAGAAACCGAGGGCCTGCGACACCGCGGAGAGCTCGTCTTCCGCCTGCACGAAGACGCCGCCGTATTTTGGCAGCTCGGTGCGAAGCATTTCCATGATCGAGGACCACGGGGTGATGGGATAACCCGAGCCGTGGCGCACGCCCGCGGCGAGCAGGCCGTAGGTCAGCGCGGTGTTGCCATCCATCGTGACCTGCGGGCGCTGGCCGGTGGGGCGCGGCTTTTGGTCGAAGCGGTAGCAATGGCCGAGAAGGTTTTCCACGGGCATCGCGTAGCCGGCGTCGAAGGCCAGCATGGCGTTGCGCACGATGTCCTCGGCGCGGCCGCCGAAGCGCTCCGTGACGAGGGCGCGGAGTTTTTCCACGTCGAGATTGAAGGCGCGGGCGATCAGCCCGAGCACGAAAATATTCTTGCCCTTGTCCTTGGTCGCACCGCCCACGGCTTCAACCGTGAGACTGGTGATGGGAATGCCGACGGCGGTGAAGCGCTTGTCCTCGGGGTCGGGCTTCACGTGGTCGCTGTCGTAAACGAGCACGCCGCCCGGGCGCAGCGAATGGAGGTGCGCCTCGTAGCTGTGCTGGTAAAATGCCACCAGGAAATCCGCGTGATCGCCGGCGGAAAGGATTTCACCCGTACCCATGCGCACCTGGAAAATCGACGGACCGCCCGAGATGGTGGACGGGATGGTCATGTAAGTCATGACGTCCTGGTCGCTGCGGCCGGCCAGGCGCGCGAGGAAACCGCCGATGGTCTGGATGCCATCCTGCGAGTTGCCCGCGAGGCGGATGACCGCATCGGGGACAGTTTGGACAGTGCTGGTGCCGGGGGTTGCGGCGCCAGCCGAGGGAAAATTGGAGCCAACCATGGAGCCCACTAAATTGTGGGGCAAAGCGGGTGGTGTCAACGATCCGACTAAGCCCAGGCAGCCTGCCGACAGGCCCTCTTAGGCAAAGAGAAGGGCCGGCTCGTCCCGCATGACCTGTTGGCCAGCGGCAACATAGCGCGCGGTGAGGTCATCAAGCACCTCGTCCACGGCGCGATCCTTGATGTAATTGACCAACGCATACTGGCGAAGATTGTCCCAGTAGTTTGTCAAATAATCCCGCTGGACATCGCCCACGGTTTCACGGGCGGTCGTGGCACATGAATGGAGAACCAGCAGCTTGTTCGCGAGCAGCGGGCGCATGTCTATTTCCTTGGCCTGGATTTGGACCAGGGCATCGACATTGGAAAGCAGGGCCAGCCGTTCCAGCCATTGCACCAAGCCGGCTATCGGCGGCGCGAGCACGCGCACCTTCTCGTAGATGGTTCCGGCGATGACATCCCGGAGATGTTTGGCCGCGGCATCCAGGTGCAACGAAGCGCGGTCAACCCCCTCGGCGGAAAGGTGCAATCCGGACATGGCCTCCGACCGTGGATTGAAAGACGCATATAAATTTGTCTTTGAACCGACGAGGGCCCGGGTGGCGTTTTTAAATTCGCAGACAAAAGCCTGGAGGCTTTCGCTGTAAGGATTGACCTCCTTCTCCCACGCACTGATGGCGGAAAGAACCTTCGCGCTGAAACGATAATCAGCCGACGACTCCTGTAAATGATTGCGCAGTTTGTCGTGCAGTGCCGACTTCACCGCGTCTCCAATGGCATCGATTCGAGCGAGGCGTTTCGTCAGCGAATCTTTCGGGGCTCCTGCTGTTTCATCCGGGCTCTTCCGGCAAAGCGTAAGGTAAGCTTCGTCGCGTAACAGGGAGTCAATTTCATTCGAAGGCGACATGGCTTAAACGGGATGAAGCAGTAGGTGTTAGACCCTAGTAAATGTCAAGAATTTTAGGTTGTAAAATTCAGCTTAAATCCAAACGCAAATGGCTAAAAAATTAATTATTATTAATCACAAGTTGTTGTTTATGAATATATAGAATTTATATTAATAATTGTGTTAAACTTGGTTTCGCCCGAAAGTTTTTGCTCATCATTCGCTTTACTAGTATTTCACCCTAGATGACCGGCCGGGAGGCTCTGGCCGGAACGTGTGATCGAAACCTGATTCTAAATCACTCCTGACCATGAATGGCCGCGGGAAATGGTGCAAATTTTTTGCGTATTGAGAATTCAATTACAACTGGATCGCCAGGGGTTACGGGGGAAATATTAGGACGGTTCGGCGAGGAGGCCGGCCAGGTCGAGCGGGTGGGTGAACATCGCCACGCCGCCGTCCGGCGAGCGGGGCCATTGTTCGCGGGGTCGGTCCCAGTAAAGTTCCACCCCGGTTTCATCGGGGTCGCGCAGATAAAGCGCCTCGCTTACGCCGTGGTCGGACGCGCCATCGAGCGGGATCTTCGCGCGACGGAGGCGGCGCAGCGCATCGGCCAGCGCCGCGCGGGTGGGATAGAGAATGGCGACGTGGTAAAGTCCGGTCGTGCCCGGTGCCGGCGGTTTTCCCCCGAGGCTTTCCCAGGTGTTGAGTCCGATGTGATGATGATAACCGCCGGCGGAAATGAACGCGGCCTGCGCACCGAAGCGTTGTATGAGCTGGAAGCCGAGCACACCGCAGTAGAACGCGAGCGACCGATCCAGGTCGGAAACCTTGAGATGTACGTGGCCGATGCTGACCCCGGCATCAATGGGCGGATTAGTTAAAGGCATGAATGCAGAATGCTCGCACCGGTTAAAAAAGCAAAAGCCGCCGGAGTTAACCACAAAGATCGATCCGGGTTTTAACCGCGAATGAACACGAATAGATGCGAATTGGCTGATGAAAAACTGGGCAGGCTTGCGTGGCAGAGATTTTTCGCAGCCGATCAGTGCTCATAAGTGTACATCAGTGGTATTGAAAAACGCTACAAACTGAGGGCGGAACGCGTGTCGGCCAACGCGTCACTCCCCGGCCGGCTGGCATGAGCGGTGAAAGCGACAAGTGGAAATGCCTGTGCCACAGCGAGAAAGGATAAAAACCTCATCATTTCGTCGGTTCGGGGACGAGGCCGGATCCAACCTGCAACCAAGGCCGCCAGGCCTTGTCCAAAGCGCCGTCACCTTGGCCTGGCCCGGTGGCATGTTTAGTGCATCCCTTCCTTTCAAGTGATTGAATACCTCGAGGAACTAAAAAAAACGGTCCAGCAGAGGCACGACCGTCAGGCGGAGCATATGCAATCGGTGCCGGTTAAAGAGGTCTTCGAAGGGAAAACGGTTTGGGAGGGATCGGTGGAGATTTTCACTTTGCGAAATGCCAAGGCCAAGCGTTGCTACGCATGGGGCCAGCGCAAAGAGGGAGGTGGCTGGGAAATGACCACCGTCCTTGAAATCCCACCGGTCGTATCACCGCTCACTGCGGTAAGGGCGGCCCTTGCCGCGCAAGCCAAACGGCAGGTGATCTGACTATTTTTTGTCAGCTTGAAATAAAAACCCCCGCGTCGGGCGACGCGGGGCTGAAGGTGAAAATCCATCTTACTTTTTCTTTGCGGCGATGAGGTCGGCCACGGCTGCTTGCGCGGCCGCGAGGCGGGCAACCGGCACGCGATAAGGCGAGCAGCTCACGTAGGTCAGGCCGAGCTTGTGGCAGAACTTCACCGAGTCGGGATCGCCGCCGTGCTCGCCGCAGATGCCGAGCTTGATGCCGGGGCGGGTCTTCGAGCCTTTCTCGATGGCGATTTTCATGAGTGCGCCGACGCCGGTCTGGTCGATCGAGGCGAAGGGGTTTTTCTTGATGATCTCCGATTCCTGGTAGGCGCCGAGAAACGAGCCGGAGTCGTCACGCGACATGCCGAGGCAGGTTTGCGTGAGGTCGTTGGTGCCGAAGCTGAAAAACTCCGCGGTCTGCGCGATCTCGTCGGCGGTGAGCGCGCCGCGCGGGATCTCGATCATGGTGCCGACGGAGTAGGTGAGTTTCACCTTTTTCTCGGCCTGCACGGCCTTGGCGACTTCGTGGACGAGCGCGACCTGCAGGTCGAGCTCGCGCTTGAAGCCGACGAGCGGGATCATGATCTCGGGCTTGGCCTTGATGCCTTTTTTCTGGGCGTCGGCGGCGGCCTCGAACACGGCGCGGGCCTGCATGGCGGTGATCTCGGGATACTTGATGCCGAGGCGGCAGCCGCGGAAGCCGAGCATGGGGTTGAACTCATGCAGCTCGTGCACGCGGTGCATGATCTTGTCCACGCCGATGCCGAGTTTCTGCGCGAGATCGACCTGCTGTTCCTTCGCGTGCGGGAGGAATTCGTGCAGCGGTGGATCGAGGAAGCGGATCGTGGCCGGAAAGCCTTTCAGTTCCTTGAAGATGCCGAAGAAATCGGCGCGCTGGTAGGGGAGCAGTTTGGCGAGCGCCTTTTCACGGTCGGCGAGATTGTCGGCGAGGATCATCTCGCGCATGGCGTCGATGCGATCGCCCTCGAAGAACATGTGCTCGGTGCGGGTGAGGCCGATGCCGACCGCGCCGAAGGCGACGGCGTTGCGCGCCTGCTCGGGGGTGTCGGCGTTGGTGCGGACGGAGAGTTTCGTGACCTTGGCGCACCAAGCCATGAGTTGCGCAAAATTTTGATAGGTGCGGCCCTTTTTCGCGGTGGCGCTGCCTTCGATGAAGCCCTGGATGACCTCGGAGGCGGCGGTCTTGACCTCGCCGGCGTAAACCGTGCCGGCGGTGCCGTCGATCGAGAGGTAATCACCCTCGTTGAAGGTGTGGCTGCCCACGGTGAGCGTGCATTTGTCGTAGTCCACCTGGAGCGCGGCGGCGCCGCACACGCAGACCTTGCCCATCTGGCGGGCGACGAGCGCGGCGTGGGAGGACACGCCACCGCGCGCGGTGAGGATGCCCTCGGCGGCGATCATGCCGCGGAGATCCTCGGGCGAGGTCTCAATGCGGACGAGCAGGACCTTTTCGTTCCTCGCGGCGGCCTCGACGGCGCGCTCGGCGTTGAAATAAATCTTGCCGGTGGCGGCGCCGGGTCCGGCGGGCAGGCCGGTGGCGATGACCGTGGCGGCCTTGATGGCGGCGCGGTCAAAGATCGGAGCGAGCATCTGGTCGAGCTGGTCGGCGGGCACGCGGGTGATGGCGGTCTGCCAGTCGATGAGTTTTTCCTTCACCATCTCGACGGCGATGCGGGCGGCGGCGACGCCGGTGCGCTTGCCGTTGCGCGTCTGGAGCATGAAGACCTTGCCTTCCTGGATCGTGAACTCGAAATCCTGCATGTCCTTGAAGCGGGTCTCGAGGACCTTGCGGATGCGCTCGAGCTCGTGGAGCGAGGCGGGCTGCTTTTTTGCAAGCAGGGCGACGGGATCGGGCGTGCGGACGCCGGCCACGACATCTTCACCCTGCGCGTTCATGAGGAATTCGCCGTAGAAAACTTTTTCGCCGGTGGCCGGATCGCGGGTGAAGGCGACGCCGGAGCCGGATTGTTCGCCGGTGTTGCCGAAGACCATGGCCTGCACGTTGACGGCTGTGCCCCATTCGGTGGGAATGTTGTACTTGCGGCGGTAAACGATGGCGCGGTCGTTCATCCACGAACCGAAGACCGCGCCGATGGCGCCCTTGAGCTGTTCCCACGGATCAGCGGGAAAATCGTGGTTGGTGCGTTCCTTGACGAGGGACTTGAAGCGCCCGATGAGATCCTTGAGATCGGAGACCGTGAGCTTGGTGTCCTCGATCTGGTGGTTATGATAGCGCTCTTCCTTGAGGGTCTCGATGACCGTCTCAAACGGCTCGTGGTCTTCGCCGGGGCGTTTCTGCACCCCGAGGACAACGTCGCCGTACATCTGGATGAAGCGGCGGTAACAATCCCACGCGAAGCGTTCGTTGCCGGTGGCGCGGACGAGGGCGAGGACGGTGTCGTCGTTGAGGCCGAGGTTGAGGATGGTGTCCATCATGCCCGGCATCGAATCGCGCGCGCCGGAGCGGACGGCCACGAGGAGAGGGAAGCCGGTGGCGTCACCGAACTTGTAGCCCATGATCTTTTCGATCCTGGCAATGCCGTCGGCGATCTGCGCCTGGAGGGCGGCGGGGTAGGTGCGCTTGTTGGCGTAGTAGTAAGTGCAGACCTCGGTGCTGACGGTGAAGCCCGCGGGCACGGGAAGACCGATGCGGCTCATCTCGGCGAGGTTGGCGCCCTTGCCGCCGAGGAGGGCTTTCATCGAGCCGTCGCCGTCGGCTTTGCCGGCGCCCCACGAGTAAACGTACTTGTGGGCTTTCGCAGGCTTCTTGGTGGTGCGGGACTTTTTCGCAGAGGACTTGGCCATGGATCTGATGGGTGTTGGTGGTTGAAAAAATAGGAGCGCAGGGATGCGCAGCAAAGGCTAAGGCAAACAGCCCGCCGCGGGCGGTGTCAACGGCACAAACGGCGGGGTGGCCCCCCGCCTTGAACATTCAACATCCAACATTGAACGCTCAACGTCCAAGGACAGGCCTAGGCCGAAGTAACAGGTATCAAGTGACAAGTAACAAGAGTGCGCTTTGCGCGAACATTCAACGGCCGACCAAATACTAACTACCAACTACTGACGACGAATGACTAATGACCAATAACCACCCCATCACTTCTTCGACTCGCGATGGAAGCGCAGCACGACGCGAAACATCTGCAGGGCGAGCCAGAAAACGCCAGTCATGCATGAGGCGGCATAGGCCGAGCCGATATCAAGCCAGAATGGCGTCGTGGCCGGCACGTGCGATTTCAGGATCTCGAAGAAAAAAGTGAAAAACACCACCAGCAAAACGGCGTCGACCATGAGGCTGCCGCGGGTGACGAGCTTTTGTTTGGAATTAGCCATGGGTTCAGGAGAAAGGAAGAAAGGCGGGTTTGTCCAAATAAAATTTAGTGGAGTGCGGTCTATCAGGTAAATGCGTCAAAAGTCTTCAAAGTGTCTTTTCCCGGGACTGTGGAATAGAGGGGCGCATGGCCAAGGCTTATCGCATAAAATTGGCGGTATAAAGGAGGCCATCCATGCGGGGGGCGCCTTTTTTTGATTTTTGACGTTTGTGGCGTTGCTTCGCGCCGCAAAATAGCCAGAAAAGCAATCCCCCTATGGTCAAAATCACCGGCGAATATCAGGGCGATCTTCATTGCGTCGCGGCCCACGGTCCGTCCGGCAGCAACCTTACCACCGATGCCCCGCGCGACAACCAGGGCCGCGGCGAGGCTTTTTCTCCCACCGACTTGGTGGCCACGGCGCTCGGGACCTGTATCGCCACCACCATGGCGCTCGTTGCCCGGCGACAGGGCCTCGAATTGCGCGGCCTGAAGTTTGAAGTCACCAAGGAAATGTCCACCGATGCGCCGCGCCGCATCCTCCGCCTGACCACGCATCTTTGGATGCCCTTTTCCACCAGTGCTGCTTCTGTCGGCTTGCTAGAACAGGCCGCACATGCTTGTCCTGTTCACCAGAGTCTTCACCCCTCGGTTGAAAAACCGGTCATTTTCCATTGGCCAGCATGACAAACCCTCCCTACGGGAACCCTTCAGTATCTGGTGTGCCGGATGGCATTTCGGCCGAACTGTTTCCTGCCGCCTGGGAAAAACTTCCCTTCGGTCTCTGCCTGGTCGATGAGCGCGGCGCCATTGTTACGATCAATCCTGCGTTTGCCGACCTGCTCGGCTACAATCGCACCGAGCTGGTCGGCGCCATGTTCACCATGCTTTTCCCGCCCGAGGCCTCGGTGCAAGGCCTGGCGGCCCACGCGGCGTTCCTGGCCGGCGACAATAACGCGCTCAAGACTTTCAGCGCCATCATCCACAAAAGCGGCCGCGCGCTTTTTGCCCATACCACGGATGCAAGGCTGACGCTGGCGGGCCGCCCTTACCGCTTGTTCTCGTTGATCGACCTCGCGCGCGAAGCGCAGACGGAGCCGCAGCTCCGCCAGCTCCAGCGCGCCGAGAGTTTCGCCGCCATGGCCTCCGAGGTGGGCAATGATTTCAACAACCTTCTCTCCATCATCCTTGGTTACACCACCTTTTTGCAGGATCCCGCGGTCGATTCCGGCCGCGCGGCCACCGCCATTGATGGTATCGAGAAAGCGGTTGCGCGTGCGGCCAACCTCATCAAGCAGACGCTTTACCTCTCGCGCAAGATCGAGCCCACCTTCCAGCGCGCCCAACTCGGCCTGCTCGTCGAAAACTTCTGCCAGATGATCGGCGACAGCTACGGCAAGCAGCTCACCCTGGTTCGTTCCACCGAGCCCGCGCTCCCCCCGGTGGCGGTTGATCTCTACCAAATCAACCACCTTTTGCTGAACCTGTGCCAGAAATCACGCGATCTTGCCGGCCCCGGCGGTCGCCTCGAGTTTGCGGTCTCGGCGGTGGCTGGAGCGGAGCTGAGCAAGAAATATCCCGACGCCCGCGAACCCAAATATGACCTTCTGCGCATTCGCCTGACTCCGCCCGAAAGCACCGACGAGGATACGCTGGAAACCTTCAATTCCGCCGCGCTGGGCCTGACCGAGCGCGTGCGCGACCTCTCGATCCTCGCCGTGCACAGCATCATGAGCGTCCATCGCGGCTGGCTCGATGTCAGCGCATTCCCGGGCGAACTCGTCTTTTCACTTTATTTTCCCGCTTCACCCGAGCTCGCGGCCGAACCAGCCGTGCCGGTGGCGGCGGCGGCAGCGCCCGTGGCCCCGCGCGCGGAACGCGTCATCCTCCTCGTGGACGACGAGGAAACGCTCCTGCACGCCCTCAGTCATGTCCTCGAACGCAATGGCTGCCGCGTCTTCAAGGCGCGCGATGGCATCGAAGCGGTCGAAGTGTTCCGCCTGCGCCATGCGGAAATCGGGCTCGTCCTTTGCGACCTCGGCCTGCCGCGCATGAGCGGCTGGGAGGCGTTCATGAAAATGCGCGACCTCGTGCCGTCGGTTGACGCGATTTTCATGAGCGGCCACCTCGAGGAGAATCTCCAGGCGGAAATCATCAAGTCCGGCGCGCGCGGTTATTTGCAAAAACCTTTTGCGATCTCGGAAGTCCTGGCGGCGGTCAACCGCTTCTTTACCACCGGCAGCTGAATATTTTTTGCTTGGATAGATGCATGGTGAAAGAATCCCTGATAGGGTTTTCCCTTGTCATTCTGAGCGCAGCGAAGAATCCAGTCCGACTCTGTAAAGCGGTGAACAAATGGATTCTTCGCTGCGCTCAGAATGACAGACCAGGTTGAGGTTTGATATGAGTTCTCACGGCCCGCCCACAAAGTGATAGGTCGTGGTAAAGATCAGTTGGATCCTTTTGGAGACAAACAGGCGCACCGTCAGCTTTCCCTGGCTTGCATCCTGTGGCATGGCGCGGCCCACGATCAATCGCGTCTCGCCATCGGAGTTCTCCGCCTGGCCCCTGAACAGCACCGTCTCGCCCCGCGCCAGCTGCCGCAGGTCATCGTCGCTCACCTCGATCGCCATTCGCCCGTGCTCGCTCCAGAAAAAAAACGGGAACACGGAAGCGTTGTAGACCGACACGTATCCGGTGCGCGTGCGCGTGAACCCAGGCGTGGTCAGCTTCACGTAACCGATGTAAATCGACGTTTTGACCGGCTCGACCGCGGCCTTGTTGTAGCGCGCGTCCAGCGGCGTCTCGCCGTGCAGCGCCGCGGCCCAAACAACCAGGAAAAGCACCGTCCTCAGGCAACGTGGCAACATATGGCGTCAACTTTGCGCGCGCTGCCGCCGCAGGCAAGACGCGATGAACCTAAAACGGCAGTTGAACCCCGCGGATTGCGCGGATGATCGCGGATTCGGATTTTGAACACGAAGGTCACGAAGGACGCAGAGGGATCCATGCATTCGGATCACTGATATTTTTAACCGCGAATGGACGCGAATAGGCTGCTGGAAAACTGTGCCGCTAGTTGACCATCGGAAAGGTATCAGGTTTCGAGTTTTCAAGTATCAGGAATACGCGCCCGGCGCCCTCTTGTTACTTGTCACTTGTTGCCTGCCACTTCGGTCTGCCTGCGGCAGCCTATACGCGTTCATTAGCGGTTAAAAACGGATCGAATCCGTGTTCGGGATTAATAAGTGCCTATCAGTGTTCATTAGTGGTTAAACCCGCCTTTGTGGTCGCACCATCTTTCGCGTTGCCCCGCGCGCTGCCGTGTCGATGCTGGGGGAGTGATTACAAATTGGAAAGCCTCGCCGTTCGCGTCGAGAAGCGGCAGCCGCAAGGCGCGGCAGAAGGCGGGTATCCTCGAAGAGGCTATCCCCTTCTGCCGGAACGCCGCGGCTGTCGTTCTATCGCGCGAACCCTTCGGGCTAAGGCTGGACAAAACGCGGAGCGGCGTTGTTGTCGAGGGCCAAGGCCCTTCGGGCATTGACGCCTCGACTCCGCCTTGCTCTGCGTTTTTCCAGCTCTTAGCGGTGCGGCTTTCGAATTTGTAATCACTCCCTAACCCATGGCCAAGAAAGTCCAAGCCACCTGGGGCGGTCGCTTCACCGCGGGCCCCGCCGAACTCATGCTGCAATTCAGCGAGTCCGTGTCCTTTGACTACCGTCTCGCGTCGTTCGACATTGCCGGCAGCAAGGCGCACGCCGCCATGCTCGCGCACGTCGGTCTCCTCACCGCCGCCGAGCGCGATGCCATCCACGCCGGCCTCGACAAAATCCTCCGCGAAATCGAGGCGGGCCGGTTTGCCTGGGACATCAAGCTCGAGGACGTGCACATGAACATCGAGCAGGCCCTCGCGAAAAGCGTGCCGGCCGCCGCCAAACTGCACACCGCGCGCAGCCGCAATGACCAGGTCGCGACCGATATGCGCCTCTTCTTCAAGCACGCCTGTGCCGTGCTGGGCGAAAAGCTCCGGGCCGTCCAGGGCGCGCTCCTCGCCGTCGCCGACCGCGAGCGCGACGTGCTCATACCCGGCTACACGCACCTCCAGCGGGCGCAGCCGGTGTATTTCGCGCACCACCTCCTGGCCTACCTGGAAATGTTCCAGCGGGATGGCGAGCGCCTGGCCGGCGTGGCCGCGCACGCCAACTTCTGCCCGCTCGGCTCCGGCGCCATCGCCGGCACCACGCTGCCCATCGACCGCGAGTTCGTCGCGAAAGCCCTCGGCTTTGTCGATGCGCGCGGCCGGCCGCAGGTCACGCAAAATTCCATGGACGCGGTCAGCGACCGCGACCTCTTTGTCGAGTTCGCCGCCGCCTGCGCGCTCGCCGGGGTTCATTTCTCGCGCCTGGCCGAGGACTTCATCCTCTGGAGCAGCACCGAGTTCAAGTTTATCGAACTTCCCGACACTTTCTGCACGGGCTCCTCGCTCATGCCGCAGAAGAAAAACCCCGATTCGCTCGAATTGGTGCGGGGCAAAGCCGCGCGCCTGCAGGGCAATCTCCACACCTTGCTCGTCCTCGTGAAAGGCCTGCCGCTCACCTACAACCGCGACCTGCAGGAGGACAAGCCGCCGGTCTTCGACAGCTTTGACCAGACCGCCCTCTGCGCCGACGTGCTCGCCGGCACCGTGGCCGGCCTCACCGTGCATCGCGACCGCTGCGCCGCCGCCGTGGCCGATCCCGCGCTGCTGGCCACCGACCTCGCCGATTACCTGGTGCGCAAGGGCGTGCCGTTCCGCGAAGCGCACCACGCCGTCGGCGCGATCGTGCGCGTGGCCGAGCACAGCGCCGTCCGGCTCGACCGGCTGACGCTCGACGAAGTGCGCGCGGTGCATCCGGCCTTTGACCGGGACTGGGTCGAAGTCTTCGACCTGGGCCTGGCCATGGCCCGCCGCGCCGGCACCGGCATGCCCGGCCCCGCGCAACTCAAGAAACAATTCGCGCGCTGGCAGAAGATCCTGAAGTAACCGAAAAATCTTCTCTTTAACCGCAGATGGACGCAGATGAACGCGGATACAGGTTGTTTAAATCGAAGCTGACGAAGTAAAGTGGGGGATACTTCCGTGACGAAAAATAATCTGCGTCCATCCGCGTTCATCTGCGGTTAAAAAACTCTTCTAATCAGCGGTTCCGTCTCATGCCGATTCGCATTCTTCCCGACCGCGTCGCCAACCAGATCGCCGCCGGCGAGGTCATCGAGCGCCCGGCCGCGGTGGTGAAGGAGCTGGTCGAAAACGCCCTCGACGCCGGCGCCACGCGCATCGCGGTCGAGTTTCGCGCCGGCGGCCGCGCGCTGATTTCCGTCGAGGACAACGGCTCCGGCATGGTCCGCGACGACGCGCTGCTTTCGCTCGAGCGCCATGCGACCAGCAAAATCGCCGAGGCGGCCGATCTCGACCGCCTCGGCACGTACGGCTTTCGCGGCGAGGCGCTGCCGTCCATCGCCAGCGTTTCGCGCTTCACGCTGCAGACCCGCCCGGCGGCCGACCAAGCCGGCACCGAAATCCTCGTGAATGGCGGCAAGTTTGTCCACGTGCGCGAGTGCGGCCGGCCCACCGGCACGCGCATCGAGGTCGCGCAGCTTTTCAACTCCGTGCCCGCCCGCCGGAAATTCCTCAAGACCGACGCCACCGAATCCGCCCACATCATCCAATGCGTGCGGCTCTACGCGCTGGCCAGCCCGCGCGTGTCGTTCACGCTGACCGAGGACGGCCGCGTCATTTTCCGCTCGCCCGAGTGCGCGACGCTGGCCGAACGCGTGGCGGAAATTTTTGGCCGGCAAATCGCGGAAGGGCTGCTGCCGCTGGCCGCGGATGAGGCCGGCATGCGATTGCACGGCCTGATTGGCCGGCCCGGCATTGGTCGTGCTACACGCCATGAGATGATCACGTTCGTCAACGCGCGCCCGGTGGACAGTCGCACGCTCAACTACGCGCTGATCGAGAGCTATCACGAGTCGCTGCCCAAGGGCCGCTATCCCCTCGCGTTTGTCTTCTTCGAATGCGACCCCGCCGCCGTCGATGTCAACGTTCACCCGGCCAAGCGCGAAATACGTTTTCGCAGCGATACGTCGGTGCGCGGCTTTGTTATCCGCTCCGTGCTGCAACATTTGCGCGATTTGGGTGCGGCCAGCGCGCCCGCAGCGGACCAACGGGTCCCCGCGCCGGAAATCCTCCCGGCGTCAACTGGCCTTGCGAACCGGGCCGGGGCCCCGTCGATGGCGGCCATGGCGGCCCTCCCGCGCCGCGAAATCCTACCCGCGCCATCGTTTCCGCCCGCCGCGGCCCGGGTTTTGCCGGCGCCGTCAGTGGAAAGTCCCCGGCCAAAAATCGAAAACGTGCCGTGGCGCTTTCTCGGCCTGGCCCATGGCGCCTACGCCCTGTTTGAGACGGCCGCGGGCCTGGTGTTGCTCGACCGCCGCGCGGCGCATGAACGCGTGTGGTTCGAGCGCCTGCAGGCGCAGTTTCGCACCGGCTCGATGGCGAGCCAGCGGCTGCTCCTGCCCGTGCCGGTCGAGCTTGACCCCATTGCCACGGCGCTGCTCCTCGATCGCCTGGAATTTCTCCACGGCCACGGGCTCGAGATCGCCGCCTTTGGCCGCAATTTTTTTCGCATCGAGGCCGTGCCCGACTGGCTTGAGCCGGCGGATGCGGAGCCGTTCCTGCGCGACCTGCTTGGCGCGCTGCGCGACGGCCGCCTGCAGGAAAAGAATCCCGATCTTGCCCGCGATGAGTTTGCCCGTCTCGCCGTCGCGCGCGCCATCCGTCTGCCGGCCGTCGCGACCGAGGCCGAGTCGCTCGGCCTCGTCGCCCAGCTTTTCCTCACCCGCTCGCCGCTCACCAGCCCGGCCGGCCGGCCCACGTATGTCGAACTCAATCACGGCGAGCTGGCCCGCCGGTTCCAAAAATAACTGTGTCGTCGGCTCGCCCATCGGCGAAAAGTTTGTTCAATCCTCCTTACCACATGCCCTCCGCCTCCTCCGAAAAAACAAAAAAATCCGGCTCCGTGAAAAAAACCGGGGCTGACGCCGCGCCGATGTCATTGCCGGGGCGGCCGCACGTCGATCCGCCCACGGAAATCCTGCGCTCGCTCATCCTGCGCCATTTGATTTCCACGCTCGCCCGCGACACCAACACCGCCACGCCCCGTGACTGGTGGGTGGCCACGGCTCTGGCGGTGCGCGACCACATCCACGAGCGCATGATCGAGACCCAGGGGGTGCACAACGGGAACAATGTCCGCCGGGTTTACTACTTCTCGCTCGAATACCTCATGGGCCGGCTTTTCGGCAACAATCTCCTCGCCACCGGCCTGTTTGAGTCCGCCCGCGACGCGCTGACCAGCCTCGGGCAGGATTTTGATCATATTCGCGATTCCGAGGTGGATATGGGCCTCGGCAACGGCGGCCTCGGCCGGCTTGCCGCGTGCTTCCTCGACTCGCTCGCGACGCTCGATTTTCCCGCGCTCGGCTACGGCATCCACTACGAGTTCGGCCTGTTTAAACAGGAGTTCGTCAACGGTTATCAGGTCGAGCATCCCGACAACTGGATTATTTTCGGCGACCCGTGGGAAGTGGTCCGGCCGGAATACACCCAGGAGGTCCACCTTTATGGCCGGGTCGAAAACATCTTCGACGACCGCGGCACCTACCGCCCGCGCTGGGTGGACACCAAAAAAATCCTCGGCGTGCCGCATGATATTCCCATCGCGGGCTATGGCACCAAAACGGTCAACCTGCTGCGCCTCTGGGCCTCGAAGTCCACCGAGGAGTTCGATCTCACGATTTTCAACCGCGGGGGCTACGTCGAAGCCGTCCACGAGAAAACCGTCGGGGAAACCATCTCGAAGGTCCTTTATCCGAACGACAGCACCGAAAGCGGCAAGGAACTGCGCCTCGTCCAGCAGTACTTTTTTGTCGCGTGTTCCCTGCGCGACATCATCCGCCGCCATCTGCGCAACCCGGCTAACTCCTGGGCCAACCTTGAGGCCAAGGTGGCGGTGCAGCTCAACGACACGCATCCCACGATCGCGATCGTCGAGCTCATGCGCATCCTCATGGACGAGCAAAACATGGATTGGGATCCCGCGTGGGCCATGGTCACTAAAATCTTTGGCTATACGAATCACACCCTCCTGCCCGAGGCGCTCGAGAAGTGGAGCGTGTCGCTCTTTGAACGCGTGCTCCCGCGCCATCTGCAGATCATCTACGAGATCAACGCCCGCCTGCTTAAAGTGATCGAGCTCAAGTGGCCGAACGACGGCGGCGGCAAGAAACGCGCCTGCTCGCTCATCGAGGAGGACGGGGCCAAGAAGGTGCGCATGGCCCAGCTCGCGGTCGTCGGCTCGCACGCCGTCAACGGCGTCGCCGCGCTCCACACGCAACTGCTCAAGACCCGCCTCTTCCCGGAATTCAACGAACTCTATCCCGACAAATTCCAGAACAAGACCAACGGCATCACCCCGCGCCGCTGGCTCCTGAAGAGCAATCCGCGCCTGGCCGACCTCATCACCCAAAAAATCGGCGACGGCTGGCCGCGCGACCTCGACCGCCTCCGCGGTCTCGAGAAATTTGCCGACGATGTCGGCTTCCAGCGCGAATTCATGGCGGCCAAGCGCGCCAACAAGGTCGATCTCGCCGCTGTCATCCAGCACGAGTGCAAGATATCGGTTTCGCCGGACGCGCTCTTTGACGTGCAAATCAAGCGCCTGCACGAATACAAGCGCCAGCATCTCAACCTGCTCCACATCCTGGCGCTCTACCGCCGCCTCCTGCAAAACCCCGCGCTCGCCATAACCCCCCGCGTTTTCATTTTCGCCGCCAAGGCCGCGCCCGGCTATGACCTCGCCAAGAACATCATCCGCGCCATCAACCTGGTCGCGCTCAGGATAAATTCCGACGAACGCATCGGCGATAAGCTGAAAGTCGCCTTCCTGCCCAACTATCGCGTTTCCCTGGCGGAAAAAATCATCCCGGCGGCCGATCTCTCCGAGCAGATCTCCACCGCCGGCAAGGAAGCCTCCGGCACCGGCAACATGAAGCTCGCCCTCAACGGCGCGCTCACCATCGGCACCCTCGACGGCGCCAACGTCGAGATCCGCGAGGAAGTCGGTGACGAGAATATTTTTATCTTCGGCCTGACGCTGGAGGAAGTGGAAGCGCTGCGCGCCCGCGGCTACAACCCGTATGATTATTATAACCGCGACGAGGAACTTCGCGCCCTCGTCGACTGGCTCGGTTCCAATTTCTTTGCGCCGCAGGAAGACCACGCCTTCGCCCCCTTGCACGACAGCCTGCTGCGCGGCGGCGATCCCTTCATGGTGCTGGCCGATTTTCGCGCCTACTGCGACTGCCAGTCCCGGGTCGATGCGGCCTATGGCAACCAGGCCGCGTGGGCCCGCATGGCCATCCTCAACACCGCCCGCGTCGGCAAATTCTCCAGCGACCGCACCATCCGCGAATATGCCCGCGACATCTGGAATCTTCCCCAGGTGCCGGTGTAGTTGGCCTTCGGCATTTCAGATTTCAAATTTGAGATTTCAAATCTAAGAACTTCGGCGTTCGGAGCTTCCTATTTGGGTGTTGGGCGTTCGATGTTGGATGTTGGACGTTCAAGGAGCCGTGCATCGGCTTGCGTGGGACTCGTGTGTTGGCAAATTCAAAGGCAAACATGCCACCGGCTGAAAACTCTCAATCCACCACGCCGCCCACATGCCGAGCCTCGTGGCGGCAGGATTTCGCGCGCCACGCGATTCTCTGGAGTTCGCTGGCTGTGTTCGTCCTCGCCCTCGCGATTGCGCGCGTGTCGCTGCCGCTGGCGATTATCGTCATGGTCGGGACCCACTTCTTTTTTTTCCTGGCCTCGCTCTGGCCCAACTCGCGCCTCTGTGTGCCGGTCGCCACGCGTTTCGCCACGCGGGAGCGCGAGGTGTGGCTGACCTTCGATGACGGCCCCGATCCCCGGGAGACGCCGCGGGTGCTGGCGCTGCTGGCGCAGCACCGCGTGGGCGCGACTTTTTTCCTCATCGGGCGCGCCGCGGAAAAGCATCCCGGATTGGTGCGCGATATCCTGGCCGCCGGCCACACCGTCGCCAACCATACGTACACGCACCAGTCGGCGGTTTTCTGGGCGTATCCACCGTCCCGCTTCGCGCGGGAGATCGACCGCTGCGCGGTTGTGCTGGCGGTGGACGCGGGCGCGCCGCCGCGGTTTTTTCGCGGACCGGTCGGCTGGCACCCGCCGTTGCTTTATCCCACGCTGGTCCGGCGCGGGCTGCAAGCGGTCGGCTGGACGGCCCGCGGCCTGGACTGCCTGGACCGCAACCCCGCGCGCGTCGCCCGGCGATTGCTGGGCAACTTGCAGCCGGGAGCGATTTTCATGCTGCACCCGGAACGTCGCGACCGCCGGGGTGGAAACACCGGCCTGGCGGCGCTGGAAATCGTGCTGCGCGAGATCGACCGTGCCGGCTATCGCTGCGTATTACCAGATGCAGATCAATTGGTGTGACCGACCTCAAATCGTTCTCGTTCTCATAATCATTCTCGTAATCCTGGATGTCTCCAAGTGGTTTCGAGAAAGAGAATGATCATGAGAACGAGAACGATGCGGCCGACAGTCTTTGTAGCCGGGGTCGCTGACCCCGGACCGGCCTCAACGAGGCCGGCTACAATATATCCGAAACGCGGCTCAAAGATGCTCGGCGATGGCGTGGTAAACCTGTTGTTCCTGCGCCAGGCCGCCGGACATGCCGCAGCGGATTTTCACGTACGTGTAGGTCGTGAAATCTTTTAGCTCCACCGAAATCAGCGTATCGTGGGCATCGCGGGCGCTCAGCTCGATTTCACCCGGCGTTTCCTTGTCGCCGACCTGCAGGTAGCCCAGGTCCTTGAACGCTTTTTGCACGGCCGTGTGCACGCGTTCGAGCGATTGGCCGGGCTTCGCAATCAGGTAGCCCAGTTTGTACTCGCCCACGACCGAGCCGTCGTCGCTCAGTTGCACGGTGGTGCAGCCGGAAAACAAGCCCACCGCAACCAACGCGGTGCAGGCGACCAATAATTTAGGGGAGGGGATGAACAAATGGATCGCTTTCATGATGGCATGGCAGACCATCGGTTTGGCCGTCAGTTCCACGCCGCGGCCGTCCGGTTGATTTTAATCTAGTGGCAAATACCCACCCAAATTGGGCCAACATTGAAGGGATTTTTGGCCGCGGATTGCGCGGATGAGCGCTGATAAGGTTGAGCTCGGAATAACATTAGCATTCTGCGATTTTCTGGCGCATTACTCGATGTAGCGTTTCAGCACGGTGGCCATCTCGCGCAAGTTCCGCCGGGCGTCTTCTTCGTGGCCCAGTTCCATGACGCAATGTTGCAGGTGATCGTTGATGATTTTTTCCGACAGCGATTTCAGCGCCCGGCGGGCCGCGATGAGCTGATGTAGGATTTCCGAGCAATCGTAGTCGCGGTCGAGCTGCCCATCGACGGCCTTGAGCTGGCCGATGACGCGGTGGAGCCGGAGTTTCAGGGCCCGGCGGTCCGCCTCGGGATTTTCAGGATGGTGTGACACGATGGGGCAAAATAAGCCGGGGCGGCGGCGAATGCCACCAAATTTTGGGTTTTACCTAATATAGGGGGTAGGAGTATAGTGTATGCATGACTTCTTTCCCGGAACTGTTGCAACATGGCTCGGCGTGGGTGTTCTTTCCCACCGCCGTCTTGATCGGCGCCCTGCATGGACTGGAGCCGGGCCACTCCAAGACGATGATGGCCGCCTTCATCGTGGCGGTTCGCGGAACGGTCTTGCAAGCGGCGTTGCTTGGGCTGTCCGCCGCCATTTCCCACTCGCTGGTCATCTGGGCCATCGCGGCGATGGCCTTGAGCTTCGGCCAGCAATGGAATGCCGAGACGACCGAGCCTTACTTCCAACTGGTCGGCGGGATCCTCGTGATCGCGATGGCTGGATGGACTTTTTGGCGGATGAAGCGCGATCAATGCGGGCATGCGCACCATCACCATGACGAAGCGAAGGAAGTTCAGTGTGAACTGGCCACCGGCCGCCTGCGGGTGATCGAGGATGGCGTGCCTCCGCAGTTCAGGTTGGAGCTGGCCGAGACGGAAGTCCTGTCGGCAGCCAGCGTGGAAACCATCCGCCCGGACGGTCAACGGCAACTGTTCCGTCTGGATCGCAACGGCACCGTTTGGGAATCGGCCGAGCCCATCCCGGAACCGCATGAGTTTCGCGCGGAGATTCATCTGGTGGGCGCGGTGCGACTGAACACGGTGAAGGTTGAATTTCGCGAGGACCACGATCACGCGCACACCGAGGACGATGATGCCCACAGCCGCGAGCATGCGGCGGACATCGCCCGCCGGTTTACGAATCGCACCGTCACCACGCCGCAGATCGTGCTTTTCGGGCTCACCGGCGGGCTGATGCCGTGCCCGGCGGCGTTTTCCGTCCTCGTGCTTTGCCTGCAGCTCAAGAAATTTGCCCTGGGGTTTTCGCTGGTGATCGCCTTCAGCCTGGGACTGGCGTTTACGCTGGTGACTGTCGGCGTCGTGGCTGCATGGAGCGTGAACCAGGCCAGCCGCCGTTTCTCAGGTTTCGGAAAATTTGCGCGCCTGGCGCCCTATCTTTCGCTCGCGGTGTTGCTGACGCTGGGAAGCGTTCTCTTTATCCGGGGACTGAGCCATTTCGTATAGAACCACTCGATTCTTGCTGTGCACCTCTGCAACTTGGCGGGATGCTATTTCCAGACGGTGATATTCCACGTCGCCACGACGTAACCCAAAAAATGATGCGGGTGCGAATTGGTCCAGTAAATGGCCGGGTTGATCGAAAGGTCGGGGGTAAAATTGTAGACCACGCCCAGCGTCAGCGAATTGGCTGAGCCCGATTGGAAATCGGTGGCTAATGCGATCTTGTCCGAGAGCAGGCGCTTGTAACCAAGCAGCAGTTCGGTTTCGCGATTGGCATAGATGGCGCCGACCACAAAGCGGTCTTTGTCCGTGTAGTACCCATATTCCAACTCGGGTTGCGCGTCGCCACCGAGCGTGGACCAGTTGAGGACACCGACGGTCAGCAGGTGCGGCCCTTTTTGGAGCAGGTTGAATTCCGTGCTGAAAAAGCCTTCGTTGGGCTTCAGGCCCTGGAACCAGGCCATTTCGAAACGCGGGGTAAGGCCAAGTTCAAACTGGATTTGCTGGCTGTTGCCGATGGTGGGATGCTGGAGCTGGGCGCTGAGCCCGAGCACGCCCGCGGGCTGGATCTCCGGCGTGACAATCTGGTTGAGCCCCACGATGGTCGCGTGTGCGGCCGGCGCGAGCCGCAGGGCCGCGAGGATGATCAAAGTAACGCCTGCCTTGGGCGAAAGAGATGTCTTCATCAGAATACTGGCCATCGCACCGAAAAAACTAAATTATTTCAACGTGAGAAGATTCCTTATGTGCCTGGCGTTGTTCGGCGCGTGGCCGTTGATGACCGCGCGCGCCGCCCTCCCGCCGTTGCCGCTGATGAACGGCACGTTGTCGGGCGTCTGGCACCTCGATCCTTCCGCTCCGGTGCTGGCGTGGCGCATGACGCTCCGGCCGGCGAATGCCGGCGTGGTGAATCTGGAATTTTCCGTCGAGGGCCAGGACGCGCATCTGGATGTGCAGGCAAGCCTGGATCCGGTGACGGGCGACGGCACCTGGCAGATTGCGCAATGCCGTCTGGACCTGGCGTCGTGGTCCGCGGCCCTGACGGAAAATGTCCCATCACTGGCCAGCTGGCAGTTTCGCGGCACGCTTGCGATTGAGGGCCACGGCACGATCAAGCAGGGCGTTTTCGATGGGACGGCCACACTGGAGCTGGCGGATGGCGGGATGGAGAATACGAAAAAAAAGAGCTCATGCGATGGGTTGGCGTTGCGCATCACCCTGGCGGGCTTGCAGCCCTTGTGCACGGAGCCGGACCAGGTGCTTTCCGTGCGCACGGCCCAATTTGGCGGCGTCGAGTTGCACGATACCAAAATCTCCTTCGGCTTGACGCCCGACGGCCAGGTGCACGTCGGTTCCCTTGAGAGCTCCGGCCTGGGCGGAACATTTTCCGCCGAGCCATTCACTTTCGCGCTGAAGCAACCTTCCATCACCTGGATCGCCCGCGCCAGGAGGATTGACCTGGCGCAACTTCGGGACGTGGTGGATCCCGGACATTTGAGAATAAACCAAGCCGCAGGCCATGTCAGCGGAAGGCTCACGGTGCACCTTGACCACGGAAACCTGACGGTTGGGCAGAGTGGCCTGGCTTTGAACAAAGGCGAGACGGCCCAGGTGGTTCTTCAACCTTCGCCGGGGTTGTTCTCCCGTATTCTGTATCGTAACAAAAAAATTCGCGTAAACTATCCGGGCCTGGCCCAAATCGAGCTCGGCAAAATGCCGTTGGTGATGAAAACTTTTCGCATCAGGTTTTATCCGGACGGCGAGCAGGCGAGCCGGACGATCTTGATCCAACTGGAGGGCGGCTCGGCGGATCCAAAATATCCGGCGCCGGTCGTCATTGATATTAACGTCCACGGCCCCGTGCAGCAACTTCTTCACGGCGCCTACGCCATGCGCCGCCAACTGCAGCAATGAAATGTTGGTTGTCTTGCGAAATCGACCGCCCTATTTTTATAACATGAAGTGCCGCCTGCTAATTTGTGCCGCTGTCTTGCCGCTGGCCGGTTGTGTGAACGTCAAGCCCATCGAGGTCAAACCCATCCACGTCACCGTCGATGTGAACGTGAACGTGAAGGTGGACAAGTCTCTCGACAATTACTTTGACGATATCGACGAGAAATCCGCCACGATTGTTCCCGACGCCAAGCCGGCGGCGCAAGCTTCACCTGCACCCACGCCCGCCACGCCATGAAGCCGGCTCTGGTTTTCAGGTTTTTGTTTGCGGCATGGATTGCGTTTGCCGTGGCTGGCCCTGCGCAGGCCCAGGCGCCGGCTGGCCGCATTCCACTTTCGGTTTTGCGTAAGGAGCAAGAGAAGCGCCTGCCGGCACTCGATGCGCTGAAAACCAGCGGTGTGGTCGGCGAGAACAACCAGGGCTTTGTCGAAGTGCGCGGCAACGGCAGCGATTACGCGACTAACCTGGTCGCCGATGAAAATCATGATCGCGCGGTGGTTTACACGCTTTACGCGCGGAAGTATGACATCGCGCCTGAGCAAGTGGGGCGCCTCCGTGCCAAAAAAGTTGCGGAGAAATCCAAGCCCGGCATCTGGCTGCAGGCGCCGGACGGGACGTGGTACCAGAAGAAGTGAATGGCTGAAGGGCTGAAAAACTGAAGAACTGAATAAATTTCAGCCTTTCAGCCCTTCAGTTCTTCAGCCTTTCTCAGCCATGACCCTCGACGAACGGCTGACGAAATTCCTTGGGAAAACTCCCGACACGGCGCGGGCGATTTTTGTCGCGCCGAATGCGACGGTGCTGGGCGACGTCGGCCTCGGTCCGCAAAGCAGCGTATGGTATGGCGCCGTGCTGCGCGGCGACATCAACGAAATCCGGGTGGGCGAGGGCACCAACATCCAGGACAACGCCGTCGTTCATCTCGCCGATGATTTCGGCGCGTACATCGGCGCGTGGTGCACCATCGGCCACGCGGCCATCATCCATGCCTGCACGATTGGGGACGAATGCCTCATCGGCATGGGCGCAACCATCCTCGATGGCGCGCGTATCGGGGCCCGCAGCATGATCGGCGCCAATTCGCTCGTGCCCCAGGGCATGGTCGTTCCACCCGGCTCGCTCGTTTACGGTGCGCCGGCGAAAATCACCCGCCTGCTCGCGCCCGAGGAGCAGGATAAATTGCGTCGCTGGGCGGAAAAATACGTCGAAGTCGCCAAGGCGCATGCGACGCGCTCCACCTCAAGCCAGTTTCCTCAAGCTTGAACAATTCGTACGCTTTTGACTTCGATGCGTTCGATGGGCTGGCTTTTTTCGCCGCCTGAACCGCCGACCGGCACCGTGGCGATGCGTTCCAACACGTCGTCGCCGGCGATAAGCTGGCCGAAGGCGGTGTATTGCTTGTCGAGGAAGCGGGCGTCACCGTGCACGATGAAAAACTGGCAGCCGGCGGAATCCGGATGCGACGAGCGCGCCATGGAGATGACGCCGCGCACGTGCGGCTTGGCGTTGAATTCGGCCTTGAGCTTGTAGCCGGGGTCGCCCGTGCCGGGCATGCCGCGCGCGCCAGCCTTCGTGTTTGGGCAGCCGCCCTGGATCATGAAGCCTTTGATGATGCGGTGAAACGCGGTGCCGTCATAAAAACCGGACTTGGCGAGTTTCTTGAAGTTTTCGACGGTCTTGGGCGCGACGTCGGGCCAGAAGGCGAGGGTCAGATCGCCGTAGCTGGTCGTGATAATGGCGTTTTCCTGGACGGGTGCGGGAGTGCTCATGGTGGTGAAAAATAAACCAAGGGTGGATTGCACTCTTCCGCAAGAAACAAGTTTAGCACATGCGCGAGTAATTGGTATTTAGTATTTGGTAGTTGGTAGAGCTTCGTCCCAGTCCGTCCAGGATTCGACAGTCGTTGCTGTGCCGCGTGGGCACGCTATTCCGTTACCAACTACCAATTACAAACTGCTAACTACGCCGGAAACGCATCGTCGATCAATTCGCAGAAGTGATGGATCAAAAACAAATGGGATTCCTGGGCGGCGGAGCCGCTCGCGCCGGGCACGATAAGTTCGCAGGTCGCGAGGCCCTTGGCTTTGCCGCCGCCGCGGCCGAGGAAGGCGAGGCGGTCGAGGCCGAGGCTTTTCGCCGCGGTGAGCGCGGCGAGGATGTTGGCGGAATTGCCACTCGAGGTCAGGACGACGAGAAGGTCGCCCGGCTGGGCAAAGGCGGGGAGCTGGCGCGCAAAAACCTCGTCGTAGCCGTAATCGTTGGCGATGCAGGTGAGCAGCGAGCCGTCGGCGTTGAGGGCGATGGCGGGAAGCGCGCGGCGGGATTTGGCGTAGCGGCCCACGAGCTCGGTGGCGAAGTGCTGCGCCTCGGCCGCGCTGCCGCCGTTGCCGCAGAGGATAAGTTTTTTCCCGGCGCGCAGCGTGGACAGGATCATCTGCCCGGCGCGGTCGATCTGCGGGCGGATGCCCGCGAGCGACTGGAATGTTTTCAGGGTTTCGGCGAGTTGGGCGTCGAAAGTCATCAACCGCGAATCAATCGAAGCGCCCGCGAATTGCGAAGGAATTTTTAACTGCAAATGATCGATCCGTTTTTAACCGCGAATGGACGCGAATTCACGCGAATAGCCGAAGCCTTGGATTTTTTCCGCGGATGGCGCTGATCGCCAAAGGCGGGTGAGAAAGGACAAATGACCAGTGACAAATGACAGGCGGTGAATGACAAATAACTAACTGCCAATTACCAAATACCAACTACTACGCAGTAGCTTGCCTCAGCAGCTATCTGCGGTGAAATTAAACCGTGCCCTATTTCGACCACAATGCCACGACGCCGCTGGCGCCGGCTGCGCGCGAGGCGTGGCTGCACGCGCAGGATGACGCGTGGCAGAATCCATCCGGCCTTTACGGCACCGGGGCGCGCGTGAAAGTGCGGCTCGAGGCGGCGCGCGAACAGCTCGCGCCGTTGCTTGGTTGTGCGGCGAAGCGCGTGGTCTTCACCTCGGGTGCGACCGAGGGTGCAAATGCCGTGTGCGCGCACCTGGCCCGGACGCTGCCGCCGGGCACGCTCGTGGCGGTCAACCGGACGGAGCATCCCTGCGTGCTCGAAGCGGCGAAATTTTTCCTCGGCGAACGCGTCGTCTGGCTCGAAGTCGATCGTCACGGTGTAATCGCAATGGGGCCGCTCGAAAAATTGATGACGGCGGGAGGCCCCTCGACCCGTTCGGCAAGCTCAGGGCAAGCTGGCTCGGGGTTGCCTGTCGGTGCAGTTTTGGTGATGGCGGCGAACAACGAGACGGGCGTGCTGCAACCGTGGCGCGATCTCGCGAAGTTGTGCCGGCGGCACCACGCGGCCTTTTTCTGCGACGCATCGCAGTGGCTCGGCAAGCTGCCGGCCGCGGGCCTCGGTGAGGCGGACTGGGTGATCGGCTCGGCGCACAAATTCGGCGGGCCGAAGGGTGTGGGTTTTGTCTTGGCCGCGGAGGGTGCGCAGGATTTTCACGCGCAGCAGGGCGGCGGGCAGGAGCACGGGCATCGCGCCGGCACGGAAAATTTCCCCGGCGTGGCGGCCATGGTCGCGTCGCTGATCGAGGCGGAGACGAAAAAAGTTCTGCTCGAGACGGAGCGGCTGCGATGGCGTGAGACGTTCGAGCGCACGTTGCCGGCCGCGCTGCCCGGTGTGCGCGTGGTGGGTGCGGGCGCGGAGCGGCTTTGGAACACGGTGTCGCTTATCCTGCCGCACGGCGAAAACACGCGCTGGGTCGCCCGGCTTGATAAGCGTGGCTTTCAAGTTTCAACGGGATCGGCCTGCGCCACGGCGAAAGAGGGCCCGTCGCACGTGCTCGCGGCGATGGGTTATTCGCCGGAAGAGGCGCGGCGGGTGATCCGCGCGAGCGCGGGCTGGGAAACGGCGGAGACGGACTGGCCGAAGCTCGCGCAGGCCCTGGTTGAAGTCAGCGCCGAGGTAAAGCCGGCGGAAGCGGTGATATCGCCATGATTGTCATCCTGAACGGAGTGAAGGATCCAGTTGGACAGAGTCAGCACTTATAGCGAAATCTCACTGGATGCTTCGCTGCGCTCAGCATGACAAGGTACTAACTACCAATTACTAATTACTAACTACTCAGCATGACATCCTTCCCATGCGCCTCAGCTCGTTAACCCTCCGGCATTTTCGCAACGTGGGTTTTTCCACGCTCGAATTTTCCGGTCGTCGGCATTTCCTCGCCGGCGCGAACGGGCAGGGGAAGACCAACCTGCTCGAGGCGGCTGGCTTTCTCACGGCGCTGCGTTCCTTTCGCGCGACCGACAACCGGCTGCTCGTCGGCCACGGCCAGACGACCGCCGCCATCAGCTGCAAGCTCGAGCATGAGCGGTTCGGCGATACGCATGTGATCATCAAGCTCCGCCACGAAGGCAAGGAGCTGTGGTGCGACCAGGCGCGCGTGACGCGGCTGGCCGACCACCTCGGAAAATTTCCGACCGTGGTTTTTTCGTCACAGGACTTGCAGCTCGTCCGCGGTGCGCCGGCCGGCCGCCGCCGCTGGCTCGACCTCACGCTGGCGGCGATGGATGCCACCTACCTGCAGGCCTTGCAGAAATTCACCCGCGCGCTCGCCGGAAGAAATGCCCTGCTGAAGTCGGGCCGTGCGGTGGACAAGGAGCTCGACGCCTTCGAGCAGATCCTGGCGCCCGCCGCCGCCGAGCTCATCGCCCTACGCGCCGCCGGGCTGCAGGCGCTCGGCGCGACGTTGCGGACGGCGTACGCCCAGCTCTGCGATTCCGGTGAGCCGGCGGACCTCATCTATGATCCCAATTTCGAGGAGCCGTCGGCGGAATTATTGCTCGCGCGGTACGAAGCGGGCCGCGCCCGCGACGCGCAGTTTCGCACGACGATGGTCGGGCCGCAGCGCGACGATTTTCGTTTTACCGTGCGCGGCACGGAGTCGAAGGACTATGCCTCGGAGGGCCAGCAACGCTCGCTCGTGCTCGCGTTGCGGCTGGCGCAGGCGGCGTGGTTCCAGGAAAAGAGCGGCGTGCGCCCGGTGCTGCTGGCCGACGACGTGCTGGGCGAACTGGATCCCGCGCGCCGCGACCGCTTCTGGTCGGCCATCGATTCCCAGTCGCAAGTCATCGCCACCGGCACCAGCCGGCCCGACGCCGGGCTTGGCGAGTGGCAGGTGTTTGCAGTCGCAAGCGGGGAGTTTACGGAAAAAACAACCGCATGATGATTGAAAGCTCTTTTTTTAACCGCGGATGAACGCCCTATTTCGCTCTTCGGGCTACGAAGGGCAGGCGAATAGACGCGGATAAAAAACTTTGTCATTCCGAGCCTTGCGAGGAATCCAATTTGTGGGCGGGGTGCCCTCACCCCGCAAAAACATGAGATTCCTCGCAAGGCTCGGAATGACAGTAAAGAATCCGTTTTTATTCGCGTGAATTCGCGTTCATTCGCGGTTAACAACCCTTAATCATGGCGCGAATGAACGTCAGGCAAATGTGGAAGGCGAAGATCGAGGGCCGGGCGCGGCCATCCGCCAATGCGCAGGATGGCCCGGGCGCGTTCACGCTGAAACGCACGCCGTTTTCGGGGCAGGTCCTCGGCATCGATCCGTCGCTGCGCGGCACCGGGCTCGCCTTGATTGAATTCATGCCGGGGCGCCAGCCGGTGCTGTTGCGTTGCCAGACGGTGAAGGTGGCCGCGAAACATCCGATGCCCTACGCGCTCGGCGAGATCAACCGCATGGTGGCGGACTTTCTCGACGGGGCCGCGGTCTTTCACGTGGCGCTGGAACAGACGATCTTCGTGCAGAATTTCCAGACGGCGCAGATCCTGGGTGCGGCGCGCGGGGCGGCGATCGCGGCGGCGGCGCTGCGTGAGTTGCCGGTGTTCGAATATGCGCCGTTGCGCGTGAAGCAGGCGGTGGTGGGCGCGGGCCGCGCGAGCAAGGAGCAAATGGCCCGCAGTGTGATGGCGATGCTCGGCCACGGCCGCACGCTCGCCCCCGACGAAGCCGACGCCGCCGGCGTGGCGCTCTGCCACGCGCTCACCTGGAGAGGGTGAGCGTGAAACCCGAATGACGAAATCCGAATGGCGAATGATCAATGCTTGTTGAGCATTGAGAAACATGGGTTCTGAGGTTCCTAATTAAAATCCGGGAATTTTAGGAACAGGCCGAAAAAGGAGTGTCGCCGCAACCTTGAACCTTGAACTCGGAACTTTGAACCTAGGTGCCCTCGGGGCCGAAAAATTTGGAGAGCGCGCGGCGGTCTTTTTTGGTTGGGCGCCCGCGGCCCCGCTCGCGCGCGAGCATGTGCTCGAAGGCGGCCTGCTTGGCCCGCTCGTATTCGGCCGCAGGCGTGAGGTCCGCCATAAAATCGGGCAGAAGCTTCGCGCCGACGCGCGAGGGCGGGATCGCGAGGATCTTGAGCGTTCGCGTCATGATGCCGATGCGCACGGCGACAACTTCACCGGGGTGGACATTGCGGCCCGCCTTCGATTCGAGTTCACCGATGCGCACATGTCCCGAGCGGCAGGCGGCGGTGGCCTGGGCGCGCGTCTTGAAGACCCGCAGGCTCCAAAGGACTTTATCGAGTCGAGTCTCGTCCATTTCCATTGATTCTGAAACCACGGATTACGCGGATGCCCAAGCGAATAATTGAACGCGGAGGTCACAGAGACCACGGAGCACACCAGCCGGGGAGGGAATTTAAGACTACGAAAAAAGTAACGGGACTACGAAAAAAGGGACAGGTTAAAAAGACCTTTTCGAAACCCGGGCAGAATTTCGCGCTACAATGGGAGGATGAAAAACAAACATACCAGTGTTTCGGCGTCGTGGGAACAACCGCGGCTGCCCTATCCGACCGTGCCCAGGAAACACCCGGGCAACCCGGCCATTAAATCGGAGGAGTATATCATCCCTGAGTCTGAAAAGGGAAAAGTATTGAAGGAGATGTATCCTTTTGTCGGAGTTCCCAAACTATCGGCCAAGCTCTTGGACATTGAGGAAAACAAGCGCTTCGTCGTGAAAGACTTCAAAGTTGTGCGCGAACTGGGGAGAAATTGGCTAGCCAGCCCTTATTACTATTCGAGTGGCGGGACGGTCATCGATTGGTGGTGAGCTTAATCCAGTTAACCACTAATGCGCACTAATCGGCACTAATAATTTCCCGCGGATAGCGCGGATGTTCGCGGGCTGAGGAAAAACTTTGCCAGCCGTCGTTGCGATCAGAAGGCGCTGCGCAGCGCTTTCTGTCGCAACCCGACGGCCAACACGGCCGTGGGCCGTGTGCTGCGCCAGGCAGCACAGTTTTTCATCAGGCAATTCGTGTCCATTCGCGTTCATTCGCGGATAAAAGATCCGGATCAAAAAATAAGTGCGTATAAGTGTACATCAGTGGTTAAAAATCTGATCCGAATCCGTGCTCATCCGTGATAAAATGGGATTTGTAACGGGAGGATGGTAGCGCCAACCTTCCTGATTCATGGCCACGAAGAAAAAGACCTTTGATGCGGTGGCGGCCTCGCGCAGCTGGCGCATCCAGGCGGGCAAACGCCTGGCGGCGATGACGCCCAAACAGCGCCGCGAGCATCTGCGGCGCACGACCGAGGCGTTTTTTTCGGCCAAGCCGTCGCACCGCTGAGAAAATGCGTCAGGGGGCGCAGCCAACGCCGAACGTTGAACGCTGAAGTCGAAAGTACGAAAAAGGGGACAGGCTAAAAACGGTCACTCTGTGCTCTCTGCGCCCTCTGTGTTCAAAATAAAGGCGGTTAAGGGGGGACGGGCCGGAAACGCTGCTATGCTGGGGCATGGCAAAAGCTGGCATGGGCTTGACGAAAGGTAATACCCGACGGTATTACTGGCTCATGGTCGTCAAAACCCTCAAGATCCCGGAGAGCCTGGCCGCCCGCATCCAGCGCCAGGCCCGGGCGACGAAGCGCACGGTCTCCGCCGTGATGCGCGACGCCCTGGAGCGCGGCTTGGGCGAAGACGCCGGCATCGACATGGCCGAGGCGCTGAAAGGCGTCATGGGCAGCGCCAGCGGTCCCGGCGATCTCTCGACCAACAAAGCCTACTTTGCCAACTATGGACGCACGCGCTCTCGTTGACTCCGGCTTCCTCGTGGCGCTCGTCGACCGCAAGGACGCCTGCCATGCCTGGGCCGTCGCCATTGCGAAAGGCCTGCGCGGCCCCTGGCTGACCTGCGAAGCCTGCATCTCCGAAACCTACCATCTGCTCGGCCAGATCGCCCCCGCTGAGTCCTTGAAAATTTTGACCATGCTGGAAGGCGGCGGTTTGCTGTCCCAGCATCTGCTCCCCGAGCAACTGGCGGCGGTCCAGGCCGAAGCCGCGCGTTACCGCGGACGCCCCGTTGACTTTGCCGATGCCTGTTTAATGGCCCTGAGCGACGCCGCGCCGCGACTGCCCATCGTCACGGTGGATAAAGCCGACTTTGCCGTGTACCTGCGGGGCCGGCGCTCCCGCCGCCTCATGACGCCGGGGTAAACGGACATCCCGTCCTGTCACTTATAGTCTCAGTTAGGCCGGCTTTTAAGGGCTGGCGCTGGTTTGCCTGCGCCGCACGGAATCGTCAGGATAAATTTGTCCTTCGTTACAACGATGAATCCGACTGTTGCATCGCTACCTTCCACCCGATTTTTTTCGTTTCGGCCAAGGTTGATCGAGTGCCTGCGCGGTTATTCGCGCGAACGTTTTGTGGTCGACCTTCTCGCCGGGCTCACGGTCGGCATCGTGGCGCTGCCGCTGGCCATCGGTTTCGGCATCGCGGCGGGCGCGACGCCGGGCGCGGGCATTTTCACGGCGATCATCGGCGGTTTCATCGTGTCGGCGTTGGGCGGCTCGCGGGTGCAGATCGGCGGCCCGGCGGGCGCATTCGTCGGGCTGGTTTACCTGGTCATCATGCAATACGGCCTGCCCAATCTGCTGCTCTGCACGGCGATGGCCGGCGTGATCCTTTTTATCCTCGGTGCGACGCGGCTGGGCTCGCTGATCAAGTTTGTCCCGCATCCGATCACGACCGGGTTTACCTGCGGCATTGCGATCACGATCATCTCGACGCAGGTCCAGGATTTCCTTGGATTGAAACTCGGCCAAAAGGTGCCGGCGGTTTTTTGGGAAAAGGTCGTCGTCCTTGGCCAAGCGCTGCCCACCCTGAGCTGGCTCACCGTTGCAATCGGCGTGGGGGCGTTCGTGCTCATCAAGCTCTGGCCGAAAGCCTGGGCGCGGCGCGTGCCGGGTTCCATCGTCGCGATTATCGTGGGCACGCTCGTGGTGTCGCTGTTCAAGCTGCCGGTTGAGACGATCGGCGAACGGTTTGGCGACCATGGCATCCCCCACGGCTGGCCGGCGTTCCACCTGCTTTCGTTCGACTGGCGGCATCTCGACGGCCTGATTCGCCCCGCGGTGACCATTGCGCTGCTCGGCTCCATCGAGTCCCTGCTTTCGGCCGTCGTGGCCGACGGCATGATCGACGACCGGCATGATTCGAACCAGGAACTGATGGCGCAGGGCGTGGCCAATTTCGTCGTGCCGTTTTTCGGCGGCATCCCGGTCACGGGCGTGCTCGCGCGCACGGCGGTGAATGTCCGCAACGGCGCCAGCTCGCCCATTGCCGGCATGGTGCATTCGCTGACGTTGCTGGTCATCGTGCTGCTGGCCGCACCGTTCGCGAAATTCATCCCGCTCACCGTGCTCGGTGCGGTGCTGATCGTCGTCTCGCTCCAGATGGGCGAATGGGACGAGTTTCTTTTGCTCCGCCGGCAGGCCAAGAGCGACGCGGTGATTTTCCTGGTGACCTTTGTGCTCACGGTGGTGTTCGACCTCTCGGTCGCCGTCGAGATCGGCATGGTCCTGGCGGCCTTTCTCTTCGTCAAACGCGTGGCTGACACGACGCAGGTGTCGGCGCACGACGAGGACGGTGCGGCCGGGCAGGGCCACGAGCGGGTCGAAAACCTGCCGCGCGGCGTGCTCGTCTATCGCGTGTTTGGCGCGCTGATGTTTGGCGCGGCGGACAAGCTCGATACCGTCATGCGCCGGGCCAACGCCGACACGCGCGTCGTGATCCTGCACCTGGCGGCCCTGACGGCGCTCGACGGCACGGCGCTCAACGCGCTGGATACCCTGCAGGAAAAACTCCACCGCCACGGCCGGCACCTCGTGCTGAGCGGGCCGCACACGCAGCCGTATGCCCTGATGGAAAAAACCGGGTTCCTGGAGCGCGTGGGCCCCGGCAATGTCGTGGCGGACCTGGATGCGGCGGTGGCGCGGGCGAAGCAACTGCTCGAGCAAAAATAAAACCAACGCCTCGTGAGGCGTTGGTTTTACCCCAACACGGTTTTCAAAACCTTGCCGAGGTCGGTGACGCGGTAGGGCTTGGTGAGGTATCCGCAGAATCCCATGTCGAGGAAACGCTTGGCCATGTCGTCGTTGTCGTAACCGCTGGCGACAATGGCGCGCACATCGGGATCGAGTTCGCGCAGTTGTTTGAATGTTTCCTCGCCGCCCATGCCGCCGATGACCGTGAGGTCGAGGATGACGGCGTCGTAGGGACGGCCGACATTGAGGTAGCGGCGGTAGAACGTGATGGCTTCGGCGCCGTTGTGCGCGGCGTCGAATTTGTAATCGAGGCTGGTGAGCATGTTGCCGGTGAGATCGCAGATTTTCACGTCGTCATCCATGAAGAGGACGCGGCCGGTGCCAAAGCGAAGGGTGGGAGCGGCGCGGGCCTCGACCTCGGGCGCGGCGGCGGCGGGTGGAAGCAGAACCGTGAAGACCGTGCCTTCGCCGACGGCGGAATCGACCCCGATCTGGCCGCCGTGCTGTTGCACGATGGAGAGTACGGTGGAAAGGCCGAGGCCGGTGCCGTGTTTTTTTGTCGTGAAGAAGGGATCGAAAATTTTCTGGAGATTCTCGGGCGCGATGCCGGAGCCATTGTCGCGGACTTCAAACTCGACGTAATTGCCGCCGGGCAGCGGCGGGATCTGGTCGTCGGCGATGGTGACGTTGGAGGCGCGCAGCTGGATTTTCCCGCCGGTCGCGCCTTGCATGGCCTGCACGGCATTGACGATGAGATTCTGGAAAACTTGCAGGATCTGCGAGCGGCTCACGAGCACGGGCGCGGCGGACGGCGGCGCGTCAATGGAAACGGCGACGGAGGAGCCGGCCGAGGCGATGCGCGCGGCCTCGTTGAGGATATCGGCGGGCGCGACGACGTTCTTGGCGTTGGTGCCGCCCTTGGCGAAGAGCAGGAGCTGCTTGGTGAGCGACTTGGCGGCGAGGCAGGCTTTCTCACTGTCGGCGAGCGCGGAATAATCCCGCGTTTCCTTGGCCAGCGAAACGCCGCCGAGGATGGTGGTGAGGAGATTGTTGAAATCGTGCGCGATGCCGCTGGCGAGCAGGCCGAGGGACTCGAAGCGATTGGTCTTGATGAGTTCGTCCGGGCTGAGCGTGAGCTCGTCGGGGTTGCGGAAAACAAAGATGAAGCCCTGGAGGTGGCCGGTGGCATCGAAAGACTGGCGGGCGATCCAGACGATGGGCAGGGGTTCGGCGCTGGCGGCGGTGACGAGGGCATGCTCGGCGGAAAGGCTGAGCGGTTCGGTGGCGGCCAGCACGCGGTCGAAGGCGTCCTCGGCCGTGGAAACGTCGCGCCGGACCAGCTGGAAAACCTTTCCCACCGCCTGGCCGGCGGCGTCTTCGGCGGAACAACCGATGAGTTGCGCGGCCTTGGCGTTGAGGGATATGATTCCTCCTTCGGCGTTGGTGACGATCACGCCTTCAGTGAGGGCGGAGAGCGCATCGGTCAGGAGCGCGGATGAAAGCGAGGCGCCGTCGGCGGCCGGAGCAGCAGCAGTCGAAGCAAGGGCAGCGGCCCCAGACGGCTGCGCGAGGTGAAAGCCGATCACGCGCTGCAATTCGCCTTTGCTGGAAAACTGGCGATGGGCGCCGAGCAGCACGGGGATGAAGCTACCGTCCTGGTGGCGCAGGCGGCCGGGCTCGAGGTAGGTCGTTTCGCCGGGGTGACGCGCCACAAAGAAGGCCTCAAGGCCGTTCACGACTTCGGCCGGCGGCAGCGCGATGCGGAACGTTTCCGCGGCGTCCGTAATTTCATCCCTGGCGTAGCCGAGAAGTTGTTGCCACGACGGCGAGAGCCAGAAGGTTTTCTGGGCAAAATCGAGATCGAAGGCACCGAGCGGGCCGTTGCTGGCGAGACCCTGCAGGCGGTCGTCACTGGCGAGCGCGAGCTCTTCCTGCTCCTTGCGTTCCGTGATATCGATGTGAAGGCCGGTCACGCGTTCGAGCGCGCCACCGGCCCCGAAAATTTGCACGCCGCAGCTTTGGATCCAGAGATAATGACCGCGGCGGTGCTGCATGCGGAATTCAAGCGAGAAGGGGCGCACGCCGGCGGCGGTTTTTTTGGCGATTTGATCGGGCGCGGCGCCGGAATCGTCGGGATGGAGCAGCTTGAGCCACGTGTCATACGTGTTGGCCAGCTCTTGCTCGGTGAATCCGAGGATTTTTTTCCAGCCGATTGAATAATAAATGTGACTGTCCTTGAAATTGAGGTCGAAGAAACCGAGTGAACTTCTTTCGGCCAGCACCGCGAGGCCGGCCAGCGCTTCGGGCAGGGCGGCGGCCGAGGCGGGCGCCGGTGCATCCGCCGGCATCACGTGCGCGAGGTAGGCGGGGGCGCCGGGGATTTTTTCGAGGCGCACGGTGACTTCACGATGTGCGCTCTCGTGGGGCTGCGCGGTCAACGCGACCGTTTTGTCGAGTGCCGCGGCGAGGAGAACTTCCCATTGGGCTTCGAGCCAGTCGGATTCGCGTGAAGTGACTTCAAAGAAAAATAGATTGGAAAAGGCTTCGCCGATCAATTCGGTCTCACCCGCCTGCCAGAGCTGCCGTGCGGTGGCGCTGGCCAGCGTGATACGGCCGGCGGCGTCGAGCGTCAATACGGCCACCACGTCAGCCGGCGAGGTCTGGCTTGGGGTGGACGTTGCAATGGATTTGAGATGCTGGCTCACTGGGCGCAAAATAAGGCCGACAGCTTTTCACCCGATGATGAAAAACCCACCGGCGAACTGCTGCTGTAAAGAGAGGTACTTAGATACCGCGGCTTTGTAAAACAACAACTGACAAAAACATTTACAAAGCACTTGCATTTGCTGGAGCCGGCGGGCTGGCGAGCCACGCATCAACATGTCCGGCAAGAAAATCAATAAATTTTGGGTGATCGTTGAGGCAGGGGATATGGGTAAAAGTTTTACCGCCTGCTGCGAGGAAAGCCTCATGTCCGGCGATGCGTATTTCCTCGAGTGTCTCGAGGCAGTCGGCGGTGAAAGCGGGCGTGATGACCAGGAGATTTTTTTTGCCGGCGCCCGGCAGGCGTTCGAGTTCGTGGTCGGTGTAGGGTTCGAGCCAGGGCTCGCCCGCGAGGCGGGACTGGAACGACACCGACCAGCGTGCGGGATCGAGGCCGGCCCGGGCGGCGAAGGCGCGGGCGGTATGGAAAATTTGCGCGCGGTAGCAGGTGGCGTGGGCGGGCGAGCAGGTTTCGCAGCAATGGGGCGCGGTCATGCAATGCATGCGAGAGGAGTCGGCCTTGCGCAGATGGCTCACCGGCAGGCCGTGGTAGCTGAAAAGAAAATGGTCGTAAGGGTTTTCCAAATACGGGCGGGCCGAGGTGACCAGCGCGTCGATGTAGGCGGACTCGGCGTAAAACGGCGGCACCACGGTGAAGCGCGGCGCGGGCGAAAACTTTTTGGCCTCGGCGAAAACCTTGGCCACGACCGTTTCCCAGCTCGACATGGCGTAGTGGGGATACTGCGGGAAAAGCAGGATGTCATCGACGCCGTCGGCCACGAGCCGGGCCAGGACGGACGCGATGGCCGGCTGGCCGTAGCGCATGGCGAGCGCGACCGGCACGGACGTGCGCGCGGCGAGTTTTTCCCGCACCTGGCGCGAAGTCACAATGAGCGGCGAGCCGGCCGGCGTCCAAACCTTGGCGTAGGCCTGCGCGGAGCGCTTGGGCCGGGTGCGCAGGATGAGGCCTTCGAGCAGCAGCCAGCGAAGCGGAGTGGGCAGGTCGAGCACGCGTTCGTCGCCCAGGAATTCCCGCAGGTAGCGGCGCACATCGGGGACGCTGGGCGATTCGGGTGAACCGAGGTTGACGAGAAGGATCGCTTTTTTTGCCATGCTGGAAAAAGCAAGTAACAAGTAACAAGGATCAAGTATCAAGATTAGTCAGCAGCGGCCCTGAGCCTGTCGAAGGGCCGCGGACTCACTTGTTCCTTGATACCTGATCCTTGTTACTTGCTGGACGCGCGCTACCTGGCGCGTGACGACTGGATTTGGCGGATGAGGCGGTGCGTGTTTTCCGGCGTGATGCGGTCGGTGACGACCGTCGCCGGGTAGTTGTGCTCGATGTCGAGCCTCAGGCCGTCCTCCTCGCCGGGCCGCACGAATTGCGCGACGAAATCGAGCCCGCCGCGCGAGCGCAGCCAGCGATAATAGGAATCGATGTCGTCCGACTCCACCACGATGTCGAGCCGCAGAAAAACCGAACAATAAAGCGTGAGGTCTCGAAATGAGAGAAACCACGTTGGCGGATTCACAAGCTGGTCCCGGATGATGAGGGTCATCGAGCGAAGCGTTTCCTTCCTGTAGCAGTAGTATTGCCAAAATCATCATAAGGCGAAGAAATTTTTGACGAAAATCCAATCAGTGGCATCAGGGTGCTCTTGCCTTTTACGGCCTGAATCGCCGTGCTGGTGATGGACGAATTTTTTTATGACCACTCCACGCAAGCCAGTAGTTCTCATCATTCGCGACGGCTGGGGCCGGAACCCGTTTCCCGAGCAAAACGTTTTCAATGCCGTGTACCTCGCCAAAAAACCGTGCGACGACATGCTGCATAAAAAATACCCGCACGCCCTGGTCTTTGCCGGCGGGTATGCCGTCGGCCTGCCCGAGGGCGTGATGGGCAACAGTGAGGTCGGCCATGAGAACATCGGCGCGGGCCGCATCGTCGAGCAGGAGCTCCTGCGCCTGAACATGCTCTTTTCCAAGAAACGCCTCGCGACGAATGCCGCGTGGAACAAGGTGGTCATGCACGTGCAATCGCACCACTCGCGCCTGCACCTCATGGGCATCGTGTCTGACGCCGGCGTGCACGGCATGCTCGAGCATCTTTACGGCATCCTGCGCCAGGCGAAAACGGACGGCGTGAAGGAAGTGTTCATCCACGCCTTCACCGATGGCCGCGACACGCCACCGATGAGCGGGCTGGATTATATCAAACAGGTCGAGAAACAGTGCCAAAAAATCGGCCTGGGAAAAATCGCCACGGTGTGCGGCCGCTTCTGGGCGATGGACCGCGACAACCGCTGGGAACGCGTGAGCAAGGCCTACTTCATGCTCACCGGGAAGGAAGCGGTGGCCACCGCGCCCAGCGCCGAGGCCGCGGTCCGGCAATATTACAAGGACCCGCTCACCGAGACGCAGAAGGGCGACGAGTTTGTCGCGCCCACCTGGGTGGTGGGCGCCGACGGCCAGCCCGTCGGGACGATCCGCGATGGCGATGGCATTGTTTTCTACAACTACCGCGGCGACCGCCCGCGCGAAATCACGAAGGCGTTTGTCCTCGATGATTTCAAGGGCTTCGATCGTGGCCCGAAGCTCAAGGACCTCTGCTTTGCGACGATGACCGAGTACGAAGCGGGCCTGCCCGTGGATGTGATCTCGCCCAAGCCGGAGCCGTTGAAAGGCATCCTCGGCCAGGTCGTGAGCGACGCGGGCCTTGCGCAATTCCGCTGCGCCGAGACGGAAAAAAATCCGCACGTCACTTTTTTCTTCAACAACTACCGCGTGGAGCCGTTTCCCGGCGAGGACCGGGCCTGCCCGCCGAGCCCGAAAGTGGCCACCTACGACCTGGCGCCCGAGATGAATGCGGCCGAGGTCACGAGGCTGACCAAGGAGGCGATCCTTTCCGGCAAATACGGCCTGGTCGTGGTCAATTTCGCCAATCCCGACATGGTCGGCCACACCGGCTCGCTCACGGCGGCGATCAAGGCCGTCGAGGTGACCGACCGCGGAGTGGCCGAGCTGCTCGACGCGATCAAAAAAATGAAGGGCCTGGCGCTGGTTTGCGCCGACCACGGCAACTGCGAGCAGATGTGGGATCCTGTGAACAATTGCCCGCACACCTCGCACACGACCAACCGCATCGAGGCCTTTGTGGTCGGCGCGAAGTTTGCCGGCAAAAAAATGCGACTGCGCCGAAACGGCCGCCTCTGCGATATCGCGCCGACCCTCCTGGAACTCATGGGCCTGACGAAGCCAAAGGAAATGACGGGCGAGAGCCTGCTTCCGCATCCGAGGAAAAAGAAGAAGACATGATGTAGCCGGCCTCGCCCCTCGACAGGCTCGGGGCCCTGAGCTTGTCGAATGGGCTGAGGCCGGAGCCGGGGTCAGCGACCCCGGCTACAATTGCCGAACAACTTCTAAGTTTAGGTTTGCCCGTGGGCGGGCCGCTGCGTTTAGCTCGGCATTTACACGATTCGAATCCCCATGAAACGCACCCATCATTGTGCCCAGTTAAGCAAAGCCGATCTCGGCGCCAGCGTGGCGCTCGCCGGCTGGGTCGATTCCATCCGCGACCATGGCGGCATCCTCTTCATTGACCTGCGCGACCGCAAAGGCGTCACCCAGGTGAAGTTTGACCCGCACGTGAACCAGGGCCTCGCGGCGCAGGCGGCGCAGGTGAAGCCGGAATCCGTCATCAGCGTGGCGGGCAAGGTCGTCCCGCGCCCCGAGGGCACGGTCAATGCCGCGTTGCCCACGGGGGAAATCGAAGTCGATGCGACCGCGCTGGAGATTTTAAACCTCTCCGAGACGCCGCCGTTTCCGCTCGACGATGCCGGCGGCGACAAGGTCAATGAGGACCTGCGCCTCACCTACCGCTACCTCGACCTGCGCCGGCCGAAGATGCGCAAGAACCTCCAGGTGCGGCACAAGGTGGCCAAGGCCATCCGCGATTATTTTGACGCCAACGAGTTCATCGAGGTCGAGACGCCCGCGCTGTTCAAGAGCACGCCCGAGGGCGCCCGCGAATACCTCGTGCCGTCGCGCATCCACCCCGGCCAGTTCTACGCGCTCTCGCAGTCGCCGCAGCAGTTCAAGCAGATCCTCATGGTCGCCGGCGTGGAAAAATATTTCCAGATCGCGCGCTGCTTCCGCGACGAGGACCTCCGCTCCGACCGCCAGATGGAGTTCACGCAGGTGGATGTCGAGGTGTCGTTCATCGACCGCGAAGGCATCTACGCGCTTTTCGAGGGCATGCTGAAAAAAGTCTGGCGGGAAACGCTCGACGTCGACCTGCCGACGCCGTTCCCGCGCCTCGCGTTTGCCGATGCGATGAACCGCTTCGGCGTGGACAAGCCCGACACGCGCTTCGGCCTCGAGCTGGTTGATTTTACGGAGACGTTTCGCAGTTCGGGATTCAAGGTCTTCGCGGCCACGGTCGCGGGCGGTGGCGTCATCAAGGCGCTCAACGCCAAGGGCCTGGCCGACCTCACGCAGGGCGAACTCAAGGGCCTCGAGGAAATCGCGAAGTCGCTCGGCGCCAAAGGCCTGGCCTTCATCAAGGTCGAGGGCGGCGAGTGGAAATCGCCCATCGTGAAATTTTTCTCCGACGCGGAAAAAGCCGTGCTCACGCAGCAGCTCGGCCTCGCTGAGGGCGACATGGTTTTCTTCGCCGCCGCGCCGTGGGAGAAAGCCTGCGCGATCCTCGGCCGCATCCGCCTCGAGTGCTCGGCGCTGCTGCAAAAGCGCGGCAAGCTCACCGTGCCAGCCAATCAGTGGAATTTTTTGTGGGTGGTTGATTTCCCGCTCATGTCCTACGACGAGGAAAAAAACCAGTACGTCGCCACGCACCATCCCTTCACCTCGCCGGTGCCGGAGGATGTGGCGTTGCTCGACAGCGACCCGAAGATAGTCCGCGGCCAGCACTACGACGTTGTCCTCAACGGCATGGAGCTCGGTGGCGGCTCGATCCGTATTCACCAGCCGGCGTTGCAGAAAAAAGTTTTCGAGGACGTGCTGAAGATCCCGGCCGATGTCGTCGAGAGCCGCTTCGGCTACATGCTCAAGGCCTTCACCTACGGAGCCCCGCCGCACGGCGGCATCGCCTTCGGCCTCGACCGCATGGCCGCGCTGCTTTGCGGCACGACGAGCATCCGCGACGTCATCGCCTTCCCCAAGACGCAGAAAGGCCAGGACCTGATGGCGCAGAGCCCGACTCCCGTCACCGCGAAACAGCTCAAGGAACTGCACATCGCGACGGTGATGCCGGAATGAGGTTTTTGACGCCATGCGCTGCAATCCAAAGGCAACGACACTGGTAGAGTTTCTTATAAGACGTGCGGTTCGTCCCTATGATGAGGCCTTTACCTTTTTTCTCGGCGTGCAGTTTGGCATAGGCTTTGCTGAACAGACGGTGTCAGACAGCCCTGCGCAGCCCGTGTACAACCCTTCCTGCTTCCACAAATTACCCAGGAATGCGTCTTATGTCGGGTAGTTGTAAAATCCATAAACACATAATCCCCTAAACCATTGCACACGTATGAGACTCATTATTGCCATCATCAAACCCTTTAAACTCGAAGAGGTGAAGGAAGCGCTCGCCGAAATTGGCATTGAGGGCATGACCGTCACCGAGGTGAAGGGCTTTGGTCGGCAAAAGGGCCACACGGAAATCTATCGCGGCAGCGAATATACCGTCGATTTTCTGCCCAAGGTTAAACTCGAAATCGCGGTGAGCGATGACATCGCGAGCAAGACGGTCGACACCATCGTGAAGGCGGCCAAGACCGGCAAGATCGGCGACGGCAAGGTTTTTGTGATCCCGCTTGAGGAAGTGGTGCGCATTCGCACCGACGAACACGGCGAAGCGGCGATCTGACCGCCAGACCGTAGCAACAGTTTGGAGAGGCTGGCGCTTTTTTAACGCCAGCCTTTTTCATTTTTAGCGTTCTCCCCAGAATTTGGCCGGGGAGAAGCGAAACTTTCTTGCATGAGAATTACTTATTCTGTCGAGTTTCATGAATAAGATTCGTTTCTCATGAAATTACGGCAAACAAGCCTCCGCCGAAATCTTAACTTACCACCAATAACCCCACCTTTCCCATGAAACTCGTCGTCGCCATCATCAAACCGTTCAAACTCGATGAAGTGAAGGAAGCCCTGACGGCCATTGGCGTCGAGGGCATGACGGTCACCGAGGTGAAGGGCTTTGGCCGGCAGAAGGGCCACAAGGAAATTTACCGCGGCAGCGAGTACACGGTGGATTTTCTGCCCAAGATGAAACTCGAGATCGCCGTGACCGACGACATTTACGTCAAGGCGGTGGAAACCATCGTGAAGGCCGCCAAAACCGGCAAAATCGGCGACGGGAAGGTTTTCGTCATGCCGCTCGAGGAAGTCGTGCGCATCCGCACGAGCGAGAGCGGCGATGTCGCCATCTGAAACTGATTTTATTTTTAGCGCAAAGACGCAAATGCGCAAAGCAAAAAGATCCGCGACTATTCGCGCCATCCGCGGTAAAAAACTCTGCGTCTTTGTGATCTTGTGGGTGAAAAATCTATTCTCACAGAAGGTAACAAAGGAAACGAAGCGACCAATGTCGGCTTGCGTCAAATTTCCAAACTAGCCCTGTCTTTGCCTTTGAGAGCAGAAATACCAACAGCTCTTCGTTATCTTCTGTTAAAACAAACCGGGATCGAGAGCCCCTGACCGGTTTTTGCCTCTGTGTGAAGTAATGAAATAGCTTCTACTTTTTCTTCTCCGGCAGCGCGCGCGTGGCGATTTCGGTTTTTATTTTTTCGAGATAAACCGCGAACGGCATCACGCCTTCGTCACCCTTGGCGCGCGAGCGCACGCTGACGGACTGCGCCTCGGCTTCCTTGGCGCCGAGCACGAGCGTGTAGGGCACCTTGTCGAGTTCGGCCCGGCGGATCTTGGCCCCGAGCTTGTCGCTGTGCTCGTCGAGCGTGGCGCGGACGCCGGCCGCCTTGAGCTGGTCGAGCAGGCCGCGGCCATAGTCGTTCACCTTGTCGCTGATCGGCACAAGGCGCACCTGTTCGGGCGCGAGCCACGCTGGGAAATCGCCCGCAAAGTGCTCGATCAGCACGCCGCAGAATCGCTCCATCGAGCCGAAGGGTGCGCGGTGGATCATCACCGGGCGGTGCGGCTGGTTGTCGGCGCCGATGTAGCTGAGGTCGAAGCGCACGGGCAGGTTGTAGTCCACCTGTACGGTGCCGAGCTGCCACTCGCGGCCGATCACGTCCTTGATCACGAAGTCGATCTTCGGGCCATAGAACGCGGCCTCGCCCGGCTCCTCGGTGAACGGCACGCCGAGGGTCTTCGCCGCCTCGCGGCAGGCGGACTCGGCCTTGTCCCAATTGGCGGACTCGCCGGTGTATTTGTTGGAGTCGGGGTCGCGCAGGCCGACGCGCACGCGATAATCGCTCATGCCTAGCGTGGTGAGGACGATCTTCACCAGCGCGAGGCAGCCGAGCACCTCGGCGGCGACCTGTTCCTCGGTGCAGAAAAGGTGGGCGTCGTCCTGGGTGAAGCCGCGGACGCGCGTCATGCCGTTGAGCTCGCCGGACTGTTCCCAGCGGTAAACGGTGCCGAACTCGGCCAGTCGCACCGGCAGGTCGCGATACGAATGCGGCTGCGACGCGAAAATCTTGATGTGGTGGGGGCAGTTCATCGGCTTCAGCATGAAGCCGTCGAGTAACTGTTCGTTCGGCTTCACCCGGTCGGGCGTGATCGTGACCTTGCCGGTGCGCTGGTTGATCTGCTCGGCGAGCTGGGCGGAGACGGCCTCGAGGCGCACGACCATCTCGGCGCAGGAACAGCCCTCGTGGAGGAGCTTCGCCAGCGACTCGTTTTCGACGACGGGCGTGAATTGCGATTCCTTGTAATACGGGAAATGGCCGGAGGTCTTGTAGAGCTCGAGTTTGCCGATGTGCGGGGTGAAGACCTGCGAGTAGCCCTGCTTGCGCAGTTCCTCGCTGATGAAGTTCTGCAACTCCTGGCGGATGATGGAGCCGTTGGGCGTCCAGAGGATGAGGCCCTGGCCGACGTCATCGTCGATGACGAAGAGCTTCAGGTCGCGGCCGAGCTTGCGGTGGTCGCGGGCCTTGGCCTGCTCCATGCGCTCGAGGTGCTGCGCGAGCTCCTCCTTGGTCGGGAAGGCGGTGCCGTAGATGCGCTGGAGCTGCTTGTTGTGCTCGTCGCCGCGATGGTAGGCGCCGGCGATGGAGAGGAGCTTGAAGGCCTTCAGCTTGCTCGTGTAGCGCACGTGGGTGCCCGCGCAGAGGTCGATGAACTCGCCATTCTGGTAGAACGAAATCTTTTCGCCCTCGGGGATGTCCGCCAGGCGGCCGAGCTTGTAGCGCTCCTGCCCGAATTTCTTGATGATCTCGGTGGCTTCCTCGCGGGAGACTTCCTTGCGCTGGAACGGCTGGTTCTCGTCGGCGACCTTCTTCATCTCGGCCTCGATTCTGGCCAGGTCCTCGGTCGTGAGCTTGTGGTCGAGGTCGATGTCGTAATAAAACCCGGTGTCCGTCGGCGGGCCGATGTCGAGCTTGGCATCTGGGAAGATGCGCAGCAGCGCGGTCGCAAGGATGTGCGACGCCGAGTGGCGGAGTTCTTCGAGGGGAGTCATCGGCATGGCGGGGAAAGGCTGAAAAGCTGAAAGACTGAAGGTCTGAAAGCCGGGGCAAAATGAGAAGATAAAAATGACTTCCCGGTTCGACGGGGCTTAAACCCTGCTACAATGGGCGTACTGAAAATTGAATCAGTACAAATGAACTCGAAAATCTATGAAAAATCATCAGTGTCACCATATTCAACGAGCGGTTAAGTCATGAGAAATATCCGGCACATTTTGAATAGCCCGACCACTTTCCCTGTCGAATTGACGGTCACGTCGGGGCAAACCTTTAAAATCGAACATCCCGACTATACCTATGTGCATCCGGATTCGGGCGATCTCTGGCATTTTCCCAAGGAGGGTCCGATTATTGTGATCGACCCGGCGCATATCGTGAAGGTGCTGCCGAAAGGCCGAATGGATCCGTTTTAGGGTGCGTAAAGTGGTGACGAACTTGTAGGTCGGGCTCTTGTCCCGCCGTAGCTTTAGCGGAGGCGGATTACGCCCGACGTGTCGGGGGTAAACCCCGACCTACAATCGGATGCAGGCAGCCTTATTTTTTTATCGGCTCCAATTTGTAACCGTCCTTGCCGTCGAGCATCGACCAGCCGGCGGCGGTCAGTTCCTTGCGGAGCGCATCGGCGCCGGCGAAATCCTTGGCTTTCTTCGCGGCCCAGCGTTTTTCGGCTAACGCAGTGATAGCGGAAGGAACCTCGGTTTGGGCTTTGGCAGATGGCGGCGGAAAACCAAGAGCATCAAGCGCACGTTTGAGAGAGTTTAAATCTCCTTTCGAGGGACTGCTTCGCGCCGCGGTAAATAGGGCTCCGAATGCCGCAGGGAAGTTCAGATCGTCACGCAGGGAATCGATCACTCCATCGAATCTGTGTGAAGTAGTTTCGGTGTCTTCCTGATTCCCTTCGAATGCCTTGATCGCCAAATAGAGAATATTGATTCGAGAGCGTGCTTCGGTTGCGGCGAAAACCGAATCTAGGGTGAAGCTCAATTGTTTCCTCGGGTGAGCCTGCATCAAAGCGAAGCGCAAATCTAGTGGGTTAAACGCTGGCCCTACGATTGGGCGTAGATCGTCCAGCGTGTATAGATTGCCGAGGCTTTTGCTCATCTTCTTGCCGTCCACGAGGAGGTGCTCGCTGTGGTACCAGTGGCGCGAAAACTTGGTGCCATTGCAGCACTCGCTTTGGGCGATTTCGTTTTCGTGGTGGGGGAAGAGCAGGTCCACGCCGCCGGTGTGGAGGTCGATGGTGTCGCCGAGCAGGGCCTTGCTCATTGCGCTGCACTCGATGTGCCAGCCGGGCCGGCCGCGACCCCACGGGCTGTCCCAGGCGTTGTCGCCGTCGTCGGCTTTGTGCGCTTTCCAGAGCGCGAAATCGCTCAAATCCTCTTTTTCGTCGGCATCGGCGGCAAAAGCGGAGCCCGTCTTTAGTTCGCGTTCTTTCACGCGCGAAAGCGTGCCGTAGTTGGGAAACGAACTGACTTTAAAATACACCGAGCCGTCGGGCGCGCGGTAGGCGTTTCCCTTTTTCATGAGCACGTCGATCATGTCGACCTGCTCGCGGATATACCCGGTGGCGGTGGGCTCAAATTTTTCCGATACCGGCAGGCAGTTCAGCCGGGCGCAGTCGTCGTGGAACTTTTGGGTCCACTGTTTTGTGACCTCGGCGAGAGGTCGGCCTTCGTCGCGCGACCGTTTGATGGTTTTGTCGTCCACGTCGGTGAGATTGCGGACGTAGCGGACCTTGTCCTTGCCGTATTCGAGCTCGAGCAGGCGGCGGAGAACGTCGTTGACGACGAACGTGCGGAAATTGCCGATGTGCGCGGGCGCATAGACCGTCGGCCCGCAGTTGTAGAAACTGAAGACGTCCTTCGGATTATTGGGGTCCGGCCGGCGGAGTTCGCGAATCTCCCGCGTGAGCGAGTCGAAAAGTTTGATGGGCATGAGGCTGAAAACCGACTCTCAAAATGGTTTGTCATTCTGAGCGTAGCGAAGAATCCAAATAGACGCGGGTGGCGATTTCCAGTGAGATTCTTCGCTACGCTCAGAATGACAACGGGAAGGCATGTTTTTCTGAAAAGATTAGCGTGAATTAGTGTTCATTAGTGGTTAACCTGTTTTGTTCAGTCCTGTCCATGCCCGAAAACTTCAAGCTCGATTTGACCCAGCGTCCGCGGCGGCTGCGCCGCACGGCCAGCCTGCGCGCGCTGGTCGAGGGGACGGTGCTGCGTCCGCAGAACTTCATCGCCCCGCTTTTTGTGGTGGAGGGCAAGGGTCGCCCGGAGCCGATCGCGTCGATGCCGGGCGTGTTCCGGCGCAGCATCGCCGACCTGGTGAAGGAGTGCCGTGTGCTTGCCAAGCTCGGCGTGCCGGCGGTGGCGCTGTTCCCGAAGCTCGAGGCGCGGTTGAAGGATACCGAGGGCAGCGCGGCGTTGCGCGAGGACGCGCTGGTGCTGCGGGCCGTGCGGGCGGTGAAGAAGGCCGTGCCCGGGCTGACGGTGATGACCGACATCGCGCTCGATCCCTACACCACGCATGGGCACGACGGCGTGCTGACGGCGGACGGCCGCGACGTGGACAACGACCGCACGGTGGAAATTTTGGTGAAGATGGCCGTGCTGCACGCGCGGGCCGGCGTGGATTTCGTGGCGCCGTCGGATATGATGGACGGCCGCGTGGGTGCCATCCGCCGCGCGCTCGATGCCGCGGGCTGCACGCAGACGGGCATCATGGCCTACTCGGCGAAGTTCGCCTCCGCCTATTACGGGCCGTTTCGCGAGGCGGTGGGCAGCGCCAAGGCCGCCGGCACGCCTTCGCTCGACAAGCGCACGTACCAGCTCAACCCGGCCAATCGCCGCGAATCGTTCACCGAGGTGGCGCTCGATGCGGCCGAGGGCGCGGACATCGTGATGGTCAAGCCGGCCGGGCCGTACCTCGACATCATCCGCGACGTGCGCCAGCGCACCAACAAGCCGGTCGCGGCTTACCAGGTTTCGGGCGAATATGCGCAGATTCACGCGGCGGCGCAGCGCGGCTGGCTCGACCTTGAGGCCTGCCGGAACGAATCGTTGCTGGCCATCAAGCGCGCCGGCGCGGACATGATCCTGACCTATTTCGCCAAGGATATGGCGATTGCCCTCGGGCGATAAGTTCACCGTTCACGGTTTTCGGTTCACGGTTGATCGGAAAAGCCGATAAACGATGAATTATGCCGACGACCGTGAACTGATAACGGTGAACCGTGAACTAAGAATCACTTCCCCTTCGATTTCTTGCGCGGCTTGTCGTCGCCTTTGCTGGCTTTGCTCTTGGGCGCGTCCTCGTTCTCGTCGTCGTCGGAGTCTTTGTCTTCCTCGTCGTCCTCTTTCTTCTCGTCGTCTTCGTCCTTTTCCTCGTCGTCGTCGTCCCACTTGAGGGACGCGTCATTCTTGAGGCGCTCTTCCTCTTCCTTGTCGAGCTCGGGCAGGTCGGCGTCATCCACTTCCTCGGCGGACTTTTCCGGGCGTTCTTCGTCGGTATCCCAGCCCTCGGGCACGAAATCGAGGATGGCGGTGAGTTCCGTGAAGACGTGGACGGCCTTGCCTTCGATGAAATTGGTGTTCTGGTCCTCGCGGATCTGGTCCTCGACTTCGTCGATGGTGAGCTTGGACTCAAAGTCGAAGAGATCGTTGAGCATCTTCACGCGGCAGCGGGTGAGGTGGTCAAGCAGGTCGGCATAAGGGCCGTTCTCCTCGTCGAGGTGGTCGGGCAGGGCGAAAAGTTTTTCTTCGGACTCAAACAGGGGCTCCTTCACGCGTTTGAGGCGCACGCGGCCCTGGCCCTGGTCCTTTTCAATGCGGAAAGAAATGAAAGCCTTCTCAAAGACGTCCTGGTCGAAACCGTGGTCGCGCAGCGACTCGACGAGTTCGATGAGGTGGGCGACCTGGCGCGGGTCGATGATGCTGAGGCTGTCGACGTCCCAACGCACGGGATCGCTGACTTCTTCGACCCACCAGTTGTGGTCATCGCCGAGGCGCACGATGCACCATTCGAGTGAGGTAGTAGGTTTTGGCATTTTTAGCAGAAGCTTCGATGGGAGCAAAAGGGCGGTCAATTGCGCGAGTCAAACAAGGAAAACGTTTTTTTGCCGATTTTTCCGAAACGGCCTCCGCCGAGGGCCGGATGAGAAATTTGAGCGCAGCGTGCAAACGGGTCTTGAAAAAACAAGCAGAAAAAAACATCCGGATGATTTTTCTGTCAACTGGCCGGGCGAAATACCGTTAGGGCGTGTCTTTATTTCAAAGACACGCCCTGGATTGCCCGACACTTGCATTTTTGCGGCGTGCTCCGCACTTTTGCGGGTATGGGTTGGTTCTACGAAAATTTTTTCCGCCGGGCATTTTTCCAATTGGACCCGGAAAGGGCGCATGAATTGAGCGTCCACGGGCTGGCGCTGCTTGGCGCGGTGCCGCCATTGTGCCGGGCGCTGGAGCATTTCAACCGGCTCCCGGCGGCACAGGCCCGGCCGGTCGAGGCGTTTGGGCTGAAATTCCCCAATGCGGTCGGCCTGGCCGCTGGCTACGACAAGAATGCCGTGGCCTGGCCCGCCGCGGCCGCGCTTGGCTTTGGCCACGTCGAGGTCGGCACCGTCACGCGTCTCGAGCAGCCCGGCAACCCGAAGCCCCGGCTTTTTCGCTATCCCCGGCAGGAGGCGGTCATCAACCGCATGGGCTTCAACAACCGCGGGGCGGAAAAAATCGCCGCGCACCTCGCGCGCCAGCCCGGTCCGGGCCGCCGCCGCATCCCCATTGGCATCAACCTGGGCAAATCGAAGGCGGCGCCGCTCGATCAGGCCGTGGCCGACTATCTCGGCAGCTTTGCGCTGCTGGCCGACCATGCCGACTACATCGCCATCAACGTCAGCAGCCCCAACACGCCCGACCTGCGCAAGCTGCAGGACGACGACCGCCTGCGCGAACTGCTCGCCGCTCTGTCCGCGGCCAACCGCGACCGCGCGGCGCAGCCCGGCAAAACGAAAAAGCCGCTGCTGCTCAAGATCGCGCCCGACCTTTCCTTCCGCCAGATCGATGACGTGCTGGGGGCGATCGCCGAGTTCGGCTTCGACGGCATCATCGCCACCAACACCACGCTCGAACGCCCCGGATCGTTTGCACGCATCACCCAAACCGGCGGCCTGAGCGGCCCGCCGCTGCGCCACCACTCGACGGAAATCATCCATTACATTGCGCGGGCGACCAACGGGCGCCTGCCCATCATCGGGGTGGGCGGCATCAACGATGCGGCCTCGGCCGGTGAGAAACTCGATGCCGGCGCGACACTCGTCCAGGTTTACACCGGGATGATTTTTCGCGGACCGTTCTTCGCGCTCGACGTGGCCCGGGCGCTCAGCGACCGGCAGCGGGTTGGTTGACGCGAAATCAAAAGTGAGTGCCGGCCTGTATCTGTTCAGCCGCTTTTTATTTTGCGGGCGGACAGGCTGCCGTCTTTTTCGTGGACAATTTCGATCCCGGCCTGCTTGGCCAGGGCGTCTTCGATGATTTTCAGCGCCGCGTCCTTCGGCTGATTCTCGATCTGCAGGCTGATGCCAGTATCAATGGCATTCACTTCGTCGGCAACGGTGATGGTCGTCCCGCTGAGTTTTTCGTACAAGTTAATGACGGCTGAAGGTGGTGCGTGGGACAAAACGAGGCTGATATCATCAGGTGCGGCTTTGGCGGGGAGCATGATCGCCAGCGCCACCAGGAAGACTGGGAGATATTTTACTGCGCTCATTGGAAAAATGCTTGCCCAGCCTTATGGACAATCCGCGCGCGGAGCGCAAGTTTAGGCGGTATCAATGGTTGTTGTGGGCGGGGTGCCCTCACCCCGCATTAGATTCAGTCGCGGGGTGAGGACACCCCGCCCACATTTCAATCTCAAGTTTGCTTCAGGCCTCAGATGATCTTGCACGGGATCAAGGCGTCTTCATCGATCCCGTAAACGGCGCACAGCCGGTGATAGCCGTCGGCGATCACGACCTTGCCGTTCGCTTCGTTCCGGACCAGCAGGAGCGGGGACAGGCTTTGCCCTTTCCGGATTTTCTCCCAGTCTTTCTCGACGTGGGAATTGCTCACACCCAGCAAGGAAAGCTGGGACGCCCGAAAAATGTCCTTGGCTTTGAAATGCACAACGGGGGAGCGCCTGAGCTTGACGATCATTTTGACCACCTGCTCCTCGTTGAAAAGCAGGCTGAGATAGGATTCAGCCGCCGGGTAGTCGTGCGTTTCCGATTCGGAAAGCCACGTGATCTTTTTCGGCTTCGCTTTGGCCATGGCGGGAAATGGGATATTGGAGTTTTCCCGTTCCACGCGAACGGGAAGGGGAATTATTCTAAATGGTCGGGCTGGTGAGATTCGAACTCACGACCTCTTGCACCCCATGCAAGCGCGCTACCAGGCTACGCTACAGCCCGAACAGAAGAAGGGTCAGCTAGCGGCAACCAGCGAAACGAGGCAAGAGTGTTTTTCGCCGGAAGAAGCTTTTGCCTGTCAGGCTTTAACTGTCGGTTGAAATTTTCCCCAAGCCCGTGCCTAATCAGGTAATGAAAGTCGTTGAGGCCCAGAAACGCATTGCCGAACTCCGCGCCCAAGTGGCGCGGCACGACGAGCTTTACTACCGCCGCGCGGTGCCGGAGATCCCCGACTTCAACTACGACCGGCTGAAGCGCGAGCTGGCCGACCTCGAGGCAAAGTTTCCCGACGCCGCCAAGGCCGCGGGCGCCGAGTCGCCGACGGCGCGGGTGGGCGACGACCGCCTCGAGGGTTTCGCCACCTACCGGCACCGGCAGCCGATGCAGAGCCTCGACAACACGTATTCCGAGGCCGAGTTGCGCGAGTTTCACGCCCGCCTGGTGAAACTGCTCGACCGCCAGGACCTCACCTACGTGGTCGAGCCGAAGATCGACGGCCTCGCGGTGAGCCTCACGTTTGAGCAGGGCAAGTTCGTGCGCGCGGTCACGCGCGGCAACGGCATTGAGGGCGACGACGTGACGGCCAACGTCCTCACGATTCATTCGCTTCCGCATGAACTGAAAAAAACGAAGGGTGCGCCGATCCCGGAGGTGATCGAGATTCGCGGCGAGATTTTCATGACGCTGGCGGAATTCCAGCGCATCAACCGCGAACGCGAGGAGGCGGGCGAGCCGGTTTATGCGAATCCGCGCAATCTCGCGGCGGGCACGATCAAGCAGCTTGATCCGCAGGAGGTGGCGCAGCGCAAACTCGAGATCGTGCTTTATGGCCTCGGTTACTGCGAGCCGACGGACGCGGCCGGCGGGACGCAGGGCGGCTATCATGCGCAGGTGCGGGCATGGGGCCTGCCGACGGTGGAGAAAATCTGGACCGCGCGCGGCGTCGACGAGATGTGGGCCGCGGTGCAGAAGCTCGACCAATTGCGGCAAAGTTTTCCGTATGGGACGGACGGCGCGGTCATAAAGCTCGACTCGCTCGCGCTCCAGCGCGAGGCGGGCAGCACAAGCAAGGCGCCGCGCTGGGCCATGGCCTATAAATTTGCGGCCGAGCGCGCGGAGACACGACTGCAGGCCATCACCATCCAGGTTGGCCGCACGGGCGTGCTCACGCCGGTGGCGGAGCTCGAACCGGTGCAGCTCGCGGGCTCGACCGTGGCGCGCGCCACGCTGCACAACCGCGACGAGATCGCGCGCAAGGACATCCGCGTGGGCGATTACGTTTACGTCGAGAAAGCGGGCGAAGTCATCCCGGCGGTGATGGCGGTGAACCTGGCGCGGCGCACACCGGAGTGCGTGCCGTTCGTTTTCCCAAAAAAATGCCCCGCGTGCGGCACGCGCGTGGTGCAGCTGGAGGGCGAGGTCGCGATGCGCTGCCCGAATTACGACTGCCCGGTGCAGGTGCGGCGGCGCGTGCAGCATTTTTCCTCAAAGGCGTGCGTGGACATTGAGGGCCTGGGCGAAGCGATGGTGGACGCGTTCGTAGAGAAAAGCTGGGTGAAGAGCGTCGCGGATATTTACCGGCTGCGGCGCGAGGACCTGCTCACCCTCGGCAAGAACGTCGAGAAATCGACCGATAACCTCCTCGCCGCCATCAAGGCGAGCAAGCACGCGGAGCTGTGGCGCTTCATCCACGGGCTTGGCATCACGCATGTGGGCGCAGCGGCGGCGAAAGACCTGGCGGTGAGGTTTGGCGGCCTCGACGCGCTGGCGCATGCGAAGTTCGAGGATTTTATCGGCGAAAAGAAATCGAGCCTGATCGGAGGCATCGGCGGGACGATGGCGCAGGCCATCATCGAGTATTTCAACGAACCGCGGAACCGGGCGCTGGTGAGCGAGCTGCTCGCGCTCGGCGTGTCGCCGGCCGCGCCCGCGCCGCGCGCCGCGGTGGGCACGGCGCTGGCGGGAAAAACGTTTGTGCTCACCGGCACGCTGCCTTCGCTGACGCGCGAGGCGGCGACGTCACGCATCGAAGCCGCCGGCGGCAAGGTGAGCGGGAGCGTCAGCAAAAAAACCAGCTATGTGCTCGCGGGCGCCGAGGCGGGCTCGAAACTCGACAAGGCCCAGGCGCTCGGCGTGCCGGTGATCGACGAGGCGGAGTTCCTGAGAATACTGGGGTGATTGTAGGTCGGGGTTTATCCCCGACATGTTGGGCGTAAAGCCCAACCTACAAAATTCAATCAACGCTGGGCAACAGGTTCTTGAGCGTCGTGCAGCTTGCGTTCGCCGAAAACAACGTGGTCGAGCGAGAGCCGGCCCGCGCCGCTCACGAGGAAAACGCAGAGCAGGAAGAGCACGAGCGCGGAGAACTCGAGCGACTGGCCGAGCGCGAAGAGGCCGTCCTGCCGGTGGACGATGAAGACCGCGCCGGCGAGAATGGGAATTTGCGCGAGCGCGGCGAGGCGCGTGAGCAATCCGAGGGCGAGCATCGCACCGCCGACAAAGTGGGCCAGGGCGACGTAGTGCAGCAACGCGGCCGACAAGAGCCACGGGTCACCCGTACGCGAGAGCACGTTCACGAAAAAATCCATGCGGACGTCACAGACGAGCAAAAGGCCGCGGGCGAAGAGACCGAGGCCGAGATAGATGCGGACGCAATCGAGCCAGAGCTCACGGCGCGACTCCGTCCATGCCATAAGGTCGTGGAGTTTTTGCATAGTCGTCTCCTGGGGTAGAGAGGTTGGCAGCCGCCGGGCGACATGCCCGGCCGGGCAACGCAAAATAACTGAAATAATGCGAGAGTCAACCGGGTGGGGAACGGTCAAGCCAAATCGTTCTCGTAATCATTCTCATTCTCGTACTCCAAATATCTGAGGTTTGAGGTTGCCTCGGATTCTTTCAATCGAATCGAGAATGAGAACGATTACGAGAATGAAGCTGACTGACTATCGGTCATTGCACGGCTTCCGGCCGCAGGACAATGCAGGTCGGGCTGGGAACCTTGATCGGAGCCCCGACTTGCTGGGGCAGGCCAGTATCAGGATCGATTTTGAAAACCGCGATGGTCCCCGAGTTCTGATGCGCACAGAGCAGCCAAGTACCGGTGGAATCGAGGGTGAAAAAACGCGGCGTTTTTCCGCCGCACGGAGTCAGGCCCACAAGGGAAAGCTTCCCATCGGGCGCGGTGCGATAAGTGGCAAGGCTGTCGTTTCCACGATTGGAAGCGTAAACGAATTTCCCTGATGGATGAACATGAACCTCCGCTGCCGTGTTAATTCCTTTCCAGTCGGAAGGCAGGGTTGAAATGGTTTGAACCTCCGTGAGTTTGTCCTCGGCGGCATCATAGCTGAATGCCGTGATGGTCGAAAGCATTTCGCTGATAACGTAGGCGAAGTTTCCATCCGGGGAAAAAGTGAGATGGCGTGGTCCCGAGCCCGGGGTCAGGCTCACCGAGCCGTGGTGTTCCAATGTGCCGCTGGCCGCGTCAAATTGATAGATCATCACTTTGTCGATGCCGAGGTCGCACGCGAAAGCGAAGCGCTCAGCCGGATCCAGCACGACTGAATGCGCATGCGGTTGGTCCTGGCGGCTTGGGTTCGGGCCCGAGCCGGTGTGCTGCATGAGCGCGGTCGCCGTGTCCAACCGGCCGTCGGCCTCCACCGGCAAGACGCAGACGCTGCCCGTGCCGTAGTTTGCCACGAAGACATGCGTGCCAGCCTGATCGATTGTGATGCGAACGGGGCCGCCGCCGCCGGAAGACTGCTGGTTGATCAGCGTCAATTTCGATGAGACCGGATCCACGGCGAAGGCGCTGACCAGCCCGATCCGTGGCCCGGTTAACGGCCCGGTGAAACCCACGGCATAAAGATATTTGCCCGTCGGATGCAGGACAATAAACGACGGGTTGGGCGTTTCCACGGCTAGCCCGAGCGGAAACAGCTCGCCTGTCTGGCTATTAAAACGAAAAGCGTAGATGCCTTTGCCTTCCTTGTCGGTGTATCCTCCGACATACGCGATCGATGAGCCCGGGGAATTTGAGTTTTCGGTGGCATGCATGGCGGACGCGCTGACGACAGAGCATAAGAGGGCGATCCAAAGGGAATAATGGCGCAAGATCATGGTCGGGGGTGATGAGAAAAATCATCAGGCTGATTTTGGTGCGACTACAAAGCGAATTTTGTGTGTGGGCGGGGTGCCCTCACCCCGCACTTGGTTGATCGCGGGGTGGGGGCACCCCGCCCACAACAATCCGGCCATTTCCAAATATACTACAGGCTTGTCCCAGGCTCGGGTTGCGGTGGTGGTGCACTGGAAGAGGGCGTGGGCTTGCCGTCCACGGTGGTTGGCTCCATCAGCTCCACCCGGGTGCCGTCCGGATCATAATAATTGATCTGCCGCTTGCGATTGATGCCGGCCCTGATCTCGGTGGGAGGCTTGCAGCCCTCGGGCAGCTTGCGCGTCGCGAGGATGGCCCTGGCTTTTTCCACATCCGGAACCACCAGGCAAAAATGGTGCATGATGAAGAGGCGTTCGACGTCCGGCATCTTGGCGTAGAGCATCAACTCGAAAAAATCGGTCCCATCCGGGACCTGCATGTGCACCCAGTTGAGCGTCTTGCCGTTGACGCTGCCGCGCCAGATTTCCTTAAAGCCCAGGATGTCCCGGTAGAATTTCAACGTGGGCTCGAGCTCGCCGACCGAAATTCCCGCGTGGGCCATGTGGTCGGAAATCCGCGTGTCGGGCAGATGCTTCCCTTTATCCAGCATCGTCCAGCCGTCGGGTAGGTATTGGACCACGTCCACGCTGTGGCCGTTGGGGTCCTTGAAAGAAAAACCGGCATTTTTGCTGCCACCCAGGGATGTTTTGTCCGGCACCTTGACGCCCTTCGAGGCGAGGTACTGGCGCATGGCCTCGGCATCGTCGACCAGGATGGCGATATTCATCAACCGGTCTGAGCCGGGCGTTTTTTCGGGGAAGAGTTCAATGGTCTGGTCGTCGTTGATCTTGATCCAGGTCAGGTGAACGGTGCCGTCTTTGTTGTACAGCGTGTAAGGCTCGGCAAAACCCAGGAAGTCCTTGTAAAACGCGCGGGATTTCTCGAGGTCGTGAACGTAGAGCGCGTAATGCGAGAGGCCGAGGATGCGCGGACGCTTGATCGCGATGGGCTCGGGCGTTTGTGCGGTCATGTTTAAAGTAGCGATGATCGCGATGGCCGCGGCGGCCAAGGTCGCTGGCTTGATGATTTTAAGCATAGGGGTAACACGGGGGTGCCGGACAGCATGGCACGTTGCAATAGCCCCATGTCATTCTGAGCGCAGCGAAGAATCCAGTGGGATTACGCTGCGAGTATTGGCGCTGTCCAAGTGGATTATTCACTTCGTTCAGAATGACAAACCAAGAGCGATTTCGGCTACAGTTTTAGTTAAACCGATCGAGGGGCGCGTCAAAGCCCGATTACATGAGCGCCGGGAGGCGGGACTATTTTCTTCTTGGGCATACTCGCCACGGGCTTTGAAACCGGAGGCAGATCCCAGGCGTGCGGTGTGACCTGATCGATATTGGGCGTGACGTCGGCATCGACATTGCGAACCGCCCAGGCAATGCCGCCATAAAGTATGTCCTGGAAATCCTTGCTGCCCCACATGCTGCTGTTGTGACCCAGCGAAGTATAAAACACGCGGCCTTGGCCATACATGTGCGCCCAGGTGGAGGGATAGGGTGGACGCACATAAGGTTTGTAGAAATCGGTGATGGGCGCGCCCGGGGCCGCGTCCGGGTCCCTCATCGTATCCGTTTCAACCACCAGCAGGACGTGGAGGTCGTGCGAAAAATCTATCAGCGAGTACCACTCTTCGAAGATTGGCAGGACCGCGCCTTTGCCACTGAAACCGGGAAATTTCTGGTCGGGAACGCGGGCATTGGAAATCTGCTGCACGCCGTGGACGATAAATGCCGCGCCAAGCATGCGCACGTACGGATCGGCCTGGTCGCCGTAGTTTTTGTAGCGCCAGGTGCGCGCCTGATGGGTGTTGGTGGCCACGGTTTCGCCGGTGAGGAAGGTGTCCGTCGCCGAATGCACGCCGATGAAGCCTTTGCCGTGCCTGATGGCATCGAGGAGCGCGGCTTTGCCCGCGGCGGTCATGGGAGGATTTCCGTCCGTGCCGGCGGCCAGCAAGTCGCCGCTGGTGTAGAACATGAATGCGTCGAATTGCGCCAGATATTGCGGCGTGAAGAGGCTGCCATCCTTGGAAAAGGTAAACTGGATGCCATGCTGGGCACCGGTCTCGGCGAGAACGATTTCAACCAGACTGAGCTGGCCGTTCTTTCGCTTGACGACGGCGTGCTCGAAGTCCGAGCACTTCGAAAAGAAGAGCACTTTCTTGATCGGAGGCTGGCTCGGTTCGTCCGCTCGCGCGGAGACCAGAAAGCCAAGGCCAAGCGTCACGGCACAAAGGATTATTTTACGGGAGAGCATGCGGGATGTGGACAGGGGGCGAAAACCCACGGGATGCCCAACCCCGACCAAGGATTAGGCCAGGGTTTTGCATTCAGTGGAGGTATCCTGTCAGGGTTGGAGATAAAGCGAATTTGGCAAGCTGGCAAAACCGGTTGGTCGCCCGACCATGGCAATGACGCCAATCACTATTGCACAGCATTGATTATATATACGCGGCACAGTGAAGCGTGGCCGGGTGATCGCACGGCAATTGCAATCAATGGCCACGCCGGTACAGCGAATGATATCCCGTATAATAGGGAAAACCATCTGCTGTTTCATCGGCCGTGATTTGCAAATCATGTGAGTAATCATTCATGAATCCATTCATTGTATATAGATGTAAATCGATCCGTGTTTTTGTTGTGTATTTACTTGTTTTTGACCTACTGGGCGCAAGGTCGCTGGCTTTTACGACCGTATATTCATCCTCATTACATAATATAATTATTACCCCGTCATGAACAATAGAAGTAAATATCCTGCCCGGGGTTTTACCCTGGTTGAAATTATGATTGTCGTGGTCATCATCGGCCTGTTGGCCGCGATGGCCATTCCGGCTTTTAACAAAGTGCGCTTCACCTCGCGCTACAAGGCGATCGTGAATAATCTGCGCCAGATTTCCTCCGGCGCCCAGCAATACATGCTGGAGCAAGGCGCCTCGCAGGTGGCCGATAACCAACTGGAAGGTACCAGTTCATTCGACTACGTCAGGCCGATCTCCCACATAAATGGAGAAACCTACAGCGGATTGGTTATCACCGGTGCCACGACGCAGCTCTCGACCTCCGAGAGTGACGGCACGGTCGTAACTTTTAATATGTAAGATTTTCGACCAGGGACCCAGTCGCTGGCCGCTCAGAGGCCTTTTTTCTGCAGCGCGAGGCTGAGTTCCTGCATGAAGGCCTGGGCGTCGGCGGGCGAGGGACGGTAACCGGGCTGGCTGATTTCGGTCATGCCCGGGCGGCCCATGTTGTCCACGATCCATTTGCCGGTGACGCCGTCGCTAAAAGTGACCGTGCCGCTGGCCAGTGCGTTGGGCAGGAGCGTGACGTTGTCCACGGTGATCTTGATGGCACCGCCGCCGGGCGGGGCGTCGAAAGCCTCCGCCTCGTCGGCGAGGTCTTCCCCGGCGGGATTCTCAGTCGCGGCAGCGGGGCCATCCGCAGGTTTGGCCGGCGCGGCCTTGCCAATGTCGGTTGAGGCCTTGGGCGCGGCATTTTTCAGCTCGAGGCCGAGGTCGTCCACGAGGAAGCGCACGTCCATGTAGGTGAGCGAAAGCTGGAACTGCTCGGAGAGCTTTTTCTGGACGGTCGAAAGGTTGTCGCCGGCGGCGACCCAGCTGGAGACGGTTTGTTTTTGCTCGGGTGTGAGGGTCATGGCGGATAAATAGCTGAAACTTGAGCAAACAAAACGGGCTTGGCAACCAAGGCCAAGCCCGTGTGTGTAGCAGTAGTGTAGCTGTTTTTCGGTAAATTATTTTGAGAGCTGGGTCTTGAGGAAATCGACGCTGCCGCGGGTGGCGGAGTCCTGTTCCATCATGTTGTCCACGGCTTTGCAGGCGTGGATGACGGTACCGTGGTCGCGGCCGCCGAAGGCGTCGCCGATTTCCTGAAGCGAGTGCTTGGTGAGGGTGCGGGCGAGGTACATCGCGATCTGGCGCGGGATGGCGATGTTGTTGGGCCGGCGCTTGCTGGTCATGTCGCTGTGGCGGATCTGGTAGTGGTCGGCCACGCGTTTCTGGATGGTTTCGAGAGTGAGCTGGTTTTGCGCCTGCTCCATCAGGACGTCCTGGAGCAGCATCTCGACGGTCGCGAGGTCGAGGGCCTTGCTGGTGAGGGTGGAGTAGCTCGCGACTTTGATCAGGGCGCCTTCGAGGCGGCGGATGTTCTTGGAGATGTGTTGCGCGATGAAGTTGGCGACGGGTGCCGTGAGGTCGAACTTGATGTTGGCGGCCTTGGTGCGAAGGATGGCGAGGCGCGTCTCAAAATCCGGCGGCTGGATGTCGGCGGGCAGGCCCCATTCGAAGCGGGAGACGAGGCGCGACTCGAGTTTCTGGATTTCGCTGGCGCGGCGGTCGCTGGAGAGGACGATTTGTTTGCTCGATTCGAAGAGATCGTTAAAAGTATGGAAAAATTCCTCCTGGATGCGTTCCTTGCCGGCGAGGAACTGCACGTCGTCGAGGAGCAGCACGTCCACGTGGCGGTAGCGCTGGCGGAACTTGGTCAGGCTGTTCTCCTGCAGGCCCTGGATGAACTCGTTGGTAAATTTTTCCGTGGAGAGGTAGGCGACCCTGGCGTCGGGATTATTCCGCAAAATGCAATGTCCGATGGCATGCATGAGGTGGGTCTTGCCGAGGCCGGTGTCGCCGTAGATGAAAAGAGGGTTGTAGGCCTGGGCCGGGGCCTGGGCGACGGCGAGCGAGGCGGCGTGGGCCATCTGGTTGTTGGAACCGACGACGAAGTTTTCGAAAGTGTTGCGCGGGTTGAGCGTGCCGCTGAAGGCACCGCTGCGTTCATCGTAGCGCAGGGCGCGGCGCGCGGCGGGCTTGAGGCGCGAGGGATCGCTCGCGGGAGCGTGTGGCGCGTGGTGGTGCGGGGCGTTTTTGGGCGCCCGGGAGGCATCGATGCGCTTCAACGTGACATTGACCAGGCGGCCGGCGTTGAGGCGGAGGCGCTGGGTGATGAGATCCAGGTAGTTGTCGTGGATCCAGATCGCGGCGAAGTCGTTGGGCACGCCAAGGGTGATCGAATCCTCTGTCGCCTCAAGGCACAGGATGGGTTCAAACCACATCTGGAAGACATCTTCCGGAAACAGGCTCTTAAAGTCGCATTTGACCGTTTCCCAGAGGCTGGGAGACAACGAAAGTGATGGCATGGGAAAGCGCTAAGTGTTGATTTTATTCACATCGGGCCATCGGCGGGCTCCTGACACGCGGGTCGGGCGGGCGTCCATGCGCTGAAGTGGGGAGAAAAGCCGGTTCTGGTCACGCCAATGGATGGCATAAAGCTGGATAATGGATAAAACACTAGTGACCAATGTTTAAAGTGACGAGTCCCTGTGGAGCTAATGGACGATGCACAACTGACGTGAGAAAGAACAGCCGAGAGTCGCGAGAAAGCAGACGCGGATGCGAAGTAACATGAAAGCAAAATCGCATTTCAAGAGCAACTTTCTCTCAACTTATTCACAGAGGGACTGAGCATAACTTTTTCGTTTTTTGTGTTGCGTCCCATGGCAGGCAATCGCTTGTCACTTTCAGGCTAAAACGTAGTGCCTCGGGCAATACATTCTTCAGAGGAGAGGCCGACGTTACGGGGGTGTTACGCGGGCATCACGGCGCCAGCGCCGGGGCCGGATCGGCCCATTTCCCGTGCTCCTTGATTAGCGCGATGAGGCGTTCGTCGGCCCCGGTTTGCGGGAGATTATACTGCACGCACTGCTTGCCGACGTAGAGATTGATTTTTCCGGGCGCGCCGCCGACGTAGCCGAAATCGGCGTCGGCCATCTCGCCGGGGCCGTTGACGATGCAGCCCATGATGGCGATTTTCACGCCCTTGAGGTGGCCGGTTTTTTCGCGGATGCGCTGCGTGGTCGTCTGCAAATCGAAAAGCGTGCGGCCGCAGGAGGGGCAGGCGACGAATTCCGTTTTCGAGCTGCGCGCGCCGGCGCCCTGCAAGACGTTGTAGGCGAGCTTGGTCGAGCGCACGAGATCGGCCTCGGTCTCGATGCTCACGAGGTCGCCGAGGCCGTCGCAGAGCAGGCCGCCGGTGAGGAAACTGGCCTCGAGCAGTTTTGAGAGAAAACTGTTGTCGCCCTGCATGGCGGTGGCGGGCGTGTTGCGGATCCAGATCGGCGCGCGCGAGCCGAGCTGGCGCAATTCCCCGGCGAGCTGGCGGTAGGCGCCGACGGCGTGCGCGGCCGAGGCGGCCGGTGAAGAAAGCGTGAAGATCGCGTTGGCGTCGCCGAGCGAGCGCAGCGCGGCGGCCAGCGGAGGAAAATCCCCGGGCGCGATGTCGCACGCGAGCACATGGCCGCGGTCGCGGGCGAAGGCGGCGAAATCGCGCAGGAGCGCGTCGTCGCCGGCGGCAAAGCGGCGGAGCAGGACGAGCGGGATTTTTGATTTTTCAATTTTCGATTTTAGCTCGGCCGGCGTGATCGCGGCGGCGAGTTCGAGCACGACAAAAACGGGCGAAGTGGCGGCTGCTTGCAGGCTCGCGCCGGCCTGCGCGAGGTCGGCCGCGGTCGCGATGGTCACGAGCACGCCTTCGACCGGGGTGTCGATTAATTTCGGGCTGCGGATGGCGGACGACGGATCGGCCATTTCGGCGAGGGAGGCGCGCACGATGACGCGCGGCGGCTGCTCCGGCCCGAGCCGGCATCCTTGCGCTAACTCGATCTCCGAAATTGGCCGGCGTTCGTAGGTAAATGGGTCAATGGAATCTGTATCGCTCGAGCCGGAATGACCAATGACCGATGACGAATGACCATTGGTCATGGGCAATTGGTCATTGGTCATTGCGCCTGGCGTATCACGCCAGAGGGCCATCGCCTTGTCAGCGATGGCGCGGGCGACGGGAATTTCATAAACGCTGTCCTCGGTGAGCGAGACGCGGATGGTGTCGCCGAGGCCATCGAGCAGGAGCGAGCCGATGCCGATGGCGCTCTTGATGCGGCCGTCCTCGCCGTCGCCGGCCTCGGTCACGCCGAGATGCAGCGGGTAGGGGCGGTGGGCGGTATCCATGCGCGCGGCGAGCAGGCGGTAGGTCTGGATCATGATCTTCGGGTTGCTCGCCTTCATCGAGAGGATGATGTCGTGGAAGCCGTGGGCTTCGCAGATGCGCACGAACTCGAGCGCGCTTTCGACCATGCCGAGGGGCGTGTCGCCGTAGCGATTCATCACGCGGTCGGAGAGCGAGCCATGGTTGGTGCCGATGCGCAGCGCGCGTCCGAGCTCCTTCGCGCGCTTGACCAGCGGCGAGAATGCGTCGTGCAGGCGTTGCAGCTCGCGCTCGTAGTCGGCGTCGGAATATTCGCGGACGTTGAACTTTTTCTTGTCGGCGTAGTTGCCGGGATTGACGCGGACTTTTTCCACGTGCTCGACCGCTTCCATCGCGGCCTGCGGCAGGAAATGGATGTCGGCCACGAGCGGGACGTGGCCGAAGCCGGCCGCGGAAATTTTCTGGCGGATTTCGCGCAGGCACTTGGCGGCGGCGGGGTTGGGCGCGGTGATGCGGACGATTTCACAGCCGACTTCGGCGAGCGCGATGGATTGTTTGACCGTCGCCTCAATGTCCTGCGTGTCGCTCGTGGTCATCGACTGCAGGCGGAGGGGATTTTTCCCGCCGACGCCGACGGTGCCGACCTTAACCTCGACGCTCGGGCGGCGGATGGTGCGAAAACGTGATGCGCAGTAGCTCATGGCGGGAAATGATCAATGACTGTGATAATAGCCAAGGCAAGGCGTCGCGGTTATTTTCCCGGCTGCGGTGCGGCGGCGGCCATCGCTTTTTCTTCCTTGGCATCCACCACCCAGCGGCGGACGTCAAAGACGCTCACGTAAAGAATCATCGACAGGAGCAGGACGAGAAAGACGCCCTGGGTGGCGGCGACGATGTTGATCGGCAGCGCATGGCCGCGGATTTTGCTGATGGTGGCGAACAAGATCTGGCCGCCATCGAGCACGGGAACCGGCAGCAGGTTGAAGATCGCGAGGTTCACGTTGATGAGGATCGTGAGCATGATCACGGCGTAAAGGCCGAGTTCAGCCGCCACGTGGAAGACATGCACGATGCCGATGGGACCGCTGAGGCTGGAGGTATGGATGTCGGAGTGCCGATCAAGCAAGCTGACCAGCGGGAGCCAGATGCTGAGCACCGCATCCTTCAGTTGCGTCCATGGCGCCACGTGGATGATTGTTTCCGTGGCATTGTGAAGGCTGACCCCGATTCGGAAAATTTCGGCCTTGGTTTCAGGATCGATGATTTTCCGGGGTTGCACATCGACCGTCTGTTGATGGCCATCGCGCAGGAAAGTCATGTGCACCGGCTTGTCATGATTGGATTTGAGGTAATCGCTCATGAACCCCAGGTAACCAACCGGCTGGCCATCGACCTGGGTGATGACATCGCCGGGCTGCAAGCCCGCCGCCGCCGCGGCTGAGTCGGCGGTCACACTGGCAATGGCCACTTTGGCCGCGGGTTCGACTCCAATATCCCGGATCTTTTCTTCGGTTCCAACGAGCAACGGGAACACGGTTGCGTCTTGGGTCCGGCCATTGCGTTCGAAGGTGATTTCAGCCTTGGGTTCATTGTTGGGGCCCCGGCCGGAACCAAAGATGATGAATTCCTCAACTTGCGAAAAGGTTGACACGGACTTGCCATCAATGGCCCGGATGGTGTCGCCAACTTGCAGCCCGGCCTGGGCCGCGGGACTGGGTGCCGTCTTGCCGTCAGGCATATCGAGGGTGGCCCGCACATAACCGATGCGCGTGGTGGCATCCTCGTCGCTCGAGGGCTGGCCGTGAAACCAAACCAGGCAGGCGAGCGCGAAGGCAAAGAGAATATTGAAAGCCGCGCCGGCGAGGAAGATGATGACTTTGCTCCGGTAGGTGATGGGCGGGAGTTTGGCCACCTCCGCCGTGCTTTTGCCCTCGAGTGGGCCCAGGTCGGCGAGCTGGGGCAGGAGCACATAACCTCCCAGGGGGATCCACGAGACCCGATATTCGACCCCGTTAAGGTACCAGGAGAAGATTTTCGGCCCGAAGCCGATGGAGAAGCGCTCGACATGGGCGCCACGCCAGCGCGCCGCGAGAAAGTGCCCAAGCTCGTGCACAAAGATCGAACCGCTGAAAAACAGCACGACGAGGAACCAGGTCCAGGTGTTGTTGGCGAGTGCGTGCAGGAGGTCGGTTGGCATGGCGATCAGGTCGAGGCCGGCAGCAGGCGGGTGGCGACCCGGCGGGCCTCGGCGTCAAGGGCTAAGACTGCGGCGAGGTCGGCCGGTTCAAAATTTGCGATATTGCCTAGAGTTTGCTCGATGATTCGCGGAATGGCAAGAAACGACGTGCGGCCAGCGAGGAAGGCGGCGACGGCCACCTCGTTGGCGGCATTAAAAATGGCGGACGCCCCGCCGCCCGCCTCCATGGTTTCGCGGGCGAGGCGCAGGCAGGGATAGCGCGTTTGGTCCAGCGGGCGAAACTCGAGGGAGAAAAGTTTTTGCAGGTCGACCGGCGCATCCACCCCGGGCGCGCGCTCGGGAAACAGCAGCGCGTGCTGGATCGGAAAAGTCATCGAGGGCGGGGCGAGCTCGGCGAGCATGGTGCCGTCGGTAAACTCGACGAGGCAGTGCACGATGCTCTGCGGGTGCATCACGGCCTGGAGTTGCGCGGGCCGCAGGCCGAAGAGCCATTGCGCCTCGATGAGTTCGAGGCCCTTGTTGGCGAGCGTGGCGGAATCGACGGTGATCTTCGGCCCCATCGACCAGTTGGGATGCTTGAGCGCGTCGGCGACGGTGACGTGAGCGAGCGCGCTGGCGGGCAGGTCGCGGAAGGCTCCGCCGCTCGCGGTGAGGGTCACGCGGGCCACGTCGGTTCGAACGGGCTCATCGCCGGGGACCGCGTCGTGCCCGGCCAGGCACTGGAAAACGGCGTTGTGCTCGCTGTCCACGGGTAGCAGGCGCGAGCCGCTGGCCCGGGCCGCGGCCATGACGAATTTGCCGGCGAGGACGAGGATTTCCTTGCTGGCGAGGGCGAGGTCTTTTTTCGCGGCGAGCGCGGCAAGCGCGGGCTGCAGGCCGGCGGTGCCGACGACGGCGACGAGCACGAGGTCCGCCTCGGGCAGCTGCGCGAGCTCGACGAGGCTGCTGGCGCCGCCGCGGAGCTGCGTGCCGGCGGGGAACAGGTTTTCTTCGCGGGCCCGGGTGTACGCGGCGTCATCGAAGAGCGCGACGTGGCGCACGTTGAAATCTCGGGCGATGCGCGCGAGTGGCTCGGCGTTGCGGGCGGCGGCGATGGCGACAAGCTCGAGCTTGTCGCGGTGCGCGGCGATCACCCGCAGGGCGTTTTGGCCGATGGAGCCGGTGGCGCCGAGCAGCACGACGCGTTTTTTGGAGGAAGCTTTCGTCACGGGAACGGGCACGCTACTGGCCGTCGGGGGTGAGACAAAAGTAAAAAAGGAAATAACCGATGGGCGCGGCGAGGATCAGGCTGTCGGTGAGGTCGAAGGCTCCGCCGATGCCGGGGATGAACTGCCCGGTGTCCTTGACCTCGGCGCGCCGCTTGATGATGGACTCGACGAGGTCGGAAGTGATGGCGGCGGCGGCGATGGGCAGGGCCATGAGCGCGGCGCGCAGCGGAGTGAAGTCGTCGGGAAAATACGGGCCGCCAAATTGCGGTGAACGACCGAGCCGGGCCAGCAACGCACCGACGCCGGCGGAGACGAGGAGGCCGCCGACGGCGCCTTCCCACGTTTTTTTCGGACTGATGTTGGGGGCCATCTTGTGGCGGCCGAAGGCGAGGCCGGTGAGGAGCGCGCCGACATCGCAGAACTTGGCCACCGCCACCAGCCAGAGGCCGAGCGCGAGGCCGGTGTCCGGGTCATCGTAAAGGACAATGGTGCGCACGAGAAACTGCAGCATGAACGGCACGTAGAGCACGCCGAAGAGCGTGGCCGCGAGCGTTTCCATGCGGTTGTGCGGCTCGCGTTCGCCGAGGATGCGCAGGGCAAAAAGCACCACGGCGACCGCGAGCACGTCGGTGGTCTGGATGGAGCGATGGGTTGAATCCTCCAGGTAATAAGGCGCGAGCACGATGAGGGCGCCCATCGTGAGGCCGAGGCGGTCGAATGGATCGAGACCCGTGCGTTTGAGCATCCGATAGAACTCAAATTGCGTGGCGCAGGCGAGCAGGGTGATTAACCAGACGGCGCCCGGCGCACCCAAATAATGGAGGGTGGCGATGGCCACGACCCAGAGAAGGACGGTGCTAAGGATGCGTTGAAGCACTGGGGTTTTGAGCGGGCTTCTATTTTGCCGCGGGCGGGGGTTTGACCTGTTCGCTCGTAAGCCCGAAGCGCCGCTCGCGCTGCGCAAAGGAGGCAATGGCCTCGACGAGATGGGCTTTGGTGAAATCGGGCCAGAGCACGGGCGTGAAGATAAACTCGGCGTAGGCACTTTGCAGGAGCAGGAAATTGCTCACGCGCATCTCGCCCGAGGTCCGGATGACGAGATCGGGGTCGGGCAGGTCCGCCGTGTAAAGGTAGCGGCTGAAAGTGGTCCAGGAGGAATCATTCAGCTTTTCATGGCCGGCGGCGACGGCGGCGGCGTAGGCGCGGGCGGCGTCCACCATCTCCGTGCGCGAACCGTAGTTGAGCGCGAGGACGAGCGTGTAGTCGGTGAAGTGGGCGGTGGCGTCGAGCGCGCGCTGGAGCTGCGTCTGGACCGGCCCGGGCAGTTCGTGCGTGCGCCCGATGGTGCGCAGGCGCACCCGGTCTTTGACCAGGTTCTTGATTTCGCGCTTCAAAAAGAACTCGAGCAAATGCATGAGGGCGCCGACTTCCGCCGCGGGGCGATGCCAGTTCTCGGCGGAAAACGCGTAGAGGGTGATGCAGCGGACGCCGAGTTCGCGGGCGGCCGCCATGATTTCGCGGGCGGTCTCGACGCCGCGGCGGTGGCCTTCGATGCGCGGCAGGTGGCGCTGGCGAGCCCAGCGGCCGTTGCCGTCCATGATGATGGCAATATGGGCGGGAATCTTTGGCGGAGTGTCCACTTTGACTGAAATGAGCCCGTCTTTGGCGTCGTGGTTGTCGCTGGCTTCGGCGCGACCGGGAGAAGATGACATGGTGAGTTCGCGCGGATTTAGGGGTGTAGCGCGGGGTTTGACAAGGGCGAAGGGCGGGCAAACGTTAAACCCATGGCCAAACCCCTTGCACCGGCGAAAATCCAAGCCGCGCTCGCCGACCTGCCGGGCTGGGCGTTCCAGCGCGAGGCTCTTGCAAAAACTTTTCAGTTCAAAACCTTTCGCGAGGCCATGGGCTTCATGGTGCGCGCGGCTTTCGAGGCCGAGGCGATGAATCATCACCCCGAGTGGACCAACGCCTATAATAAGGTGGCCGTGCGGCTTAACACCCACGATGCCGGCGGCAAAGTCACGGCCAAGGACGTCGAACTGGCGGGGCGGATCGAAAAAGTTTTTGGCGGGAGATAATGCGTAGTTAACCTGGGCCAGTTTAATCTTTGCGTAAGGCAAAAGAGAAGGCCGCCCTTGACGTTAATCTGCCCGCGGGACAGCTTTTTGACATGAGCTTGCTTGAGCTAAAACAGGAAGTGACTCGCTTGAGTAAGCGCGAGCGCCAGGAGCTTCACGCTTACCTTATTCGTTTGAAACATAATACGCCGGAGTGGAAAAAGGCGACGGCGAAGCGGATCAAAGCCATGCAGGCAGGACGCAGGGTCACAGCCGAAGAGCTGGAGGCACGGATTGCCCGTGGCTGAGCAGGGAGAATATCGGCCAAATTTTTCAGATTTGGCCGCGGAATTAATCCTGTCATTGCCGAGAAAGCGGCAGAAAAAAGTGATGGGGTGTGCTTATGAACTGGCACGTTATCCTTTTATTGGGAGCGATTACACTGTTGTTGATGCAGATGGTCGCGCCATCGAACATCTGCTTATCGATGGGTTCGTTTTTTCCTTTTGGGTCGATCATGCCGTCCAGCTCGTGATGATCACGGAGATCGACGACGCGGAATAAAAATGAGGACCGAATGAAAGTCGCCTTCATCAGCGGGACGAGCATTGCCCGGTCGGACTTGTTTGCGGCGTGGGAAGCACGGACGGTCGAAACCCGCCATGGCGCGGTGGTTTGCCGGACGTACGGTGATTTCGCGCTCATCAACCGCCACGGCCCGGCGGCACCGCTGCCGCCGCATCGCATCAACCACCGCGCGAACATCCACGCCCTGGCGGAGCTTGGCTTCACCGATGTCGTGGCGCTCAACTCCGTGGGCTCGCTCCAGCACGCGTTGCCGCCGGGCACGCTCGTCGCGTGCAGCGATTATGTCTGCCTGCAGGAAGGGCCGCAGACATTTTTCGACGACGAATTGAAGGGTGGTGCGCCCGGCATCGAGGGCAATTTGATCCCATTGCTGGTGGCCAAACTCGCGCCGGAGTTTGCGGTGCAGACTGGAAAAACCTACGTGCAGATGCGCGGGCCGCGCTTCGAGACCAAGGCGGAGATCCAAGTCATCAAAAACTGGGGCGACGTCGTCGGCATGACCGCGGCCCACGAGGCCGACCTGTGCCGCGAGGCCGGCCTGCGCTACAATCTGCTCGCGATGGTCGACAACTACGCGAACGGCGTCGGGGGTGCGGACGTCGATTTTGAAAAATTCCGCGACCTCGTGCAGGCGAACCAGGGGAAAGTGAACCGGCTGTTTGCGCGGCTGCTGGAGATTTTCGCGTGATGAAATTTTATGTGAAACTCAGGAAGCCGGGGAAAATGAATAATGTGCGCGAGGATTTGCCCTTCCTGAGTTTCACATAAGATTTCATTATGAACAAAACCATTGGCGTCATTGGGCTGGGCATCATCGGCGGGGCCTGGACCCGGAACTACGCGCTCGACGGGCTGCTGGCGGGCTGCTGGAACCGCACACCGCAGCCGCAGATGCCGGCCTGGAAAAATTCACCCGAGGAGGTGGTCGCGGCGGCGGACGTGGTGCAGATCGTGGTGGCCGACCCGCCGGCGGTGGCGGCCATCCTGGAAAAAATCCTGCCGCGGCTCGGGCCGGGCAAGATTGTCGTGCAATCGAGCACGATCGACCCGTCGAGCAGCGAGAAATTTTCCGCGCAGGTGACAGCGCGCGGCGCGCGCTACCTCGAGGCGCCGTTCACCGGCAGCAAGCCCGCGGCGGAGAACCGGCAGACGGTGTTTTTCCTCGGTGGCGACGCTGGGCTGGTCGCGGAAGTGGAGCCGTTGCTGTCGCGGATCTCGGCGTATCGTTTCCACATCGGTACCGGCGTGCAGGCGGCCTCGGTCAAGCTGGCGTTGAACCTGAATATCCTGGCGCAGATGGAAGGGCTGGCCGAGGCGCTGACGATCGCGCGGCGCGCGGGCGTCGGCGACGATATGTTTTTTCGCGTGCTGGAGAAAAACGTCGCCTACTCGGCCTTGGCCAAGCTTAAGGAGCCGAAGCTGCGCGCCGGCGATTTCTCGCCGCAATTTTCGGTGAAGCACATGCACAAGGACATGCGGCTGGCCACGGCGATGAACGCAGGGCAGGCCGGCGCGGGCCAGTTGCCGCTGCTCGAGGCGCTGCGCGAACGACTGCGGCAAGTGGAAGAACGCGGCGGGGCCGATGAGGATTTTTCCGCGCTGATCAAGCTGCTGTGATTATTTAACCGCGGATTACATCCTCCTTCGCTCCATGCAGCGAAGGAGGATGTAATCCGCGGTTAAATTCCGCCTTAAAAATTTGCCACGACGGGAGAGGGGCACATCCTGTTGAACCCATGAGCGACTTTGTCCAGGCCGCACAGATTACCGAAGCGAAGCAGATGTTTGACCGGCTGCAGGCCAACCTGCGCCGCACGATCAAGGGCAAGGACGATGTCATCGGGCAGGTGCTGGTGTGCCTGGCGGCGGGCGGGCATTTGCTGATCGAGGATTTGCCCGGCCTCGGAAAGACGACGCTGGCCTACGCGCTGGCGCGCTCGATGGACTGCACGTTCGCGCGCATCCAGTTCACGAGCGATCTGCTGCCGAGCGACGTGACGGGCGTGGCCATCTATGACGAGACGATGAAGGAGTTTGTGTTCAAACGCGGGCCGATCTTCGCCAGCATCGTGCTGGCCGACGAAATCAACCGCGCCACGCCGAAGACGCAGTCGGCGCTGCTCGAAGTGATGGACCGCGGCAAGGTGACGGTCGATGGCCAGGCGCATGCGGTCGGCACTCCCTTCATGGTTTTTGCGACGCAGAACCCGGTCGATTACGAGGGGACGTTCCCGCTGCCGGAGAGCCAGACCGACCGCTTTCTCATGCGGCTGCAGATGGGTTATCCTCAGGGCGCGGATGAATTGGATATTTTGCGCACCGCAAGCCTGGGTTACGACGCGATCGAAATCAACCCGGTCGTGACGCGCGGCGATGTGCTCAAGCTGCAGGCGCTGGCGCGGCAGGTGTTCGTGGAGGACAGCGTGCTGGGATTTATTTTAAAAATCGTCGCGGCCACCCGCACGGAAGCGGAGTTCAGGGCGGGCATCAGCGTGCGCGGCGGGCTGGCGCTGAGGTGCGCGGCGCAGGCGCGCGCATTGGTGCAGGGCCGCGACTTTGTGGTGCCGGAGGATGTGGCCGAAATGACCGCGCCGGTGTGCGCGCACCGGCTGGCGCTGGCCCGGCCGGCCGGCGATGCGCTGGAGGAGCGGCGCACAGTGGTGGCCACGCTCAAGCGGATTTTGTCCGCGATTCCGGCGCCAGTGTAGCGCGGCGGAGCCGCGCATCTCAAATTTGAAATTTCAGATCTCAAATTCCCAATCCGTGGCCATGACAACAAAAACTGGAATCATGGCCGCGGGTTGGGTCGGGCCGGGCTCGTCCGTGCGGTGGTGGCGCGATTTCAAATGGAGCACACTGCTGTGGTCGCTGGTTTTCCCGGCGCGCCCGGAGAGCATTGCGCCGACGGTGCCGGGCCTGTTGCTCATTGCGCTGTCGCTGGGCATTGGTTCGGCCGCCTACAACACGGGCAACAACATCCTTTTCATTGCGCTGTCCTTGCTGCTCTCCTGTTTAATCCTGAGCGGGCTGCTGTCGTGGCTGAATTTTTCCGGCCTGCGCTGGCGGTTGGCGACGGGACCGGCCCTGCGCGTGGGGCGCGACGCGGCAGTGGCGCTGGAGTTGTGCAGCGCGAAAAAATTTCTGCCCACCTACGGGCTGTGGTTTGACCTGCGGGCGGTATATCCGTCCTATGGGGCCAATCAGGCCTATCCGGAGCCCGGCGAAAAAAAATCCGTGCGCGAGATCCTGGCGGCGGTCGACAAGGCGGAAACGCGGTCGCGGTTGTTCCTGCGCGACCGGCTCGACGCGGGCGAAGAGGCGCGCCTGGAGTGGATTTTCCGGCCGGCGCGACGCGGCGTGCTGCGACTGGAGCTGGCCGGGGTGGGGTCGCTGTTTCCGTTTGGGTTCTTGCGAAAAACCCTGGGCGGCGGGTTGCGGCGCGAGGTCGTGGTCTGGCCGGCGCCGGTCGAATATCGGGGCGGGAGCCCGGTGGTGGCGCGGCGGCCGCAGGCCGGCGAACGCGTGGCGCGGGTGGGCAGCAGCGCGGATCTGCTGGCGCTGCGCCAATATGAATCGGGCGATTCCCACCGCCTCATCCATTGGAAGGCGAGCGCCCGGCTGGGCAAGCTGGTGGTGCGGCAGTTCGCCGCGGAGAGCGCGGAGGGTTTCACGCTGTGGCTGCGCACGCCGGCGGAGGTGTGGACGCGGGCGGAACAGCTCGAACTGCTGGTCAGTTTCGCGTCGACGCTGGCGGAGGATCTGTTCCGCGCCGGCAAGCTGCAGGGCGCAAGGGTGAACGACGAACCGCCGATGGCCGTGCGCGGAGTGCGCGACCTGGAGGAATTCATGGACAAACTCGCCGTGGTGGAATGCGTCGAGGGCGAACAGCGAAAAGCGGAAGGCGAAAAAACTTTTTTGACCAAGCAAAACCTCATCACGTTCGCGCCGGACGGGGCGCGGGGAGTGGCCGCCTATGTCGATGGAGAAAAAACGGCCGCAGCTTAACCTCGACGAGCTGCACCAGCTCAAGTGGCTGCTGGGCGGCGCGCTCGCGCTGCTCTCGGCGTGGTCGGTGCCGTATCTCGACGTCAACGCGTGGGCGCTGATGCTCGCGGTGACGGTGCTGGTCCCGCTGATGTTGCTGCGGCCGGATTGGGCGGCGCGCTGGCCGGCCTGGGCGCACTGGCTGGTGTTTCCGGCCATCGTGCTTTTTTTCGCCGGCGACCTTTACCTGACGGGGGAGGCGCTGCCGGCGTTTGTTCGCCTGACTTTGCTGCTGTTGATTTATCGCGGCACGAGCCTGCGCCAGCGGCGCGACGATTTGCAGCTCATCGTGCTGGGACTGCTGCTCATTGTGGTGGCCGGCGTGCTGACGGTGTCGGTGATGTTTGCCGTGCAGATCCTGGCCTTCACGGCGTGCGCGCTGGTGCTAATGCTGATCATCACCCTGGTCGATGCGAAGGAGGTGGGTGAGAAAACTTTTAAAAGTGGAAAAGCGGAAAACCCGCCGGCCTGGACGCGGGTGCAATGGCGGCCGTTGTTCACCCGGCTGCGCGCGGTGATGGACTGGCGCGTGGCGGCGCTGGGCACGGGGTTGTTTTTTGGCGTGGTGGGCCTGTCGGCGCTGCTGTTCCTGACCTTTCCACGCTTTGAGCTGGCGAACAGCATGTTTCTCGACCGGCTGATCACGCGGCATACGCGCTCGGGATTTTCCGACACGATCCGCCTGGGCGACGCGACGGACATCACGCAGGACAGTAGTGTGGCGTTGCGGGTCGAAGTACCCGACCCGGCGAAACTGCCGGCGGAGCTTTACTGGCGCATGATCGTGCTCGACGAGTATCGCGATGGCGAGTTTCGCGCCTCGGCGGTGCTGCGCAATCAGGACGAGCTTTATTTCAACGAGAATCTCTTGTTGGGCGACGAAAGGGGAGGCGGGACTGGCGTCTGGACCTTTTACCTGGAACCGGGCGTGAGCAGCTACCTGCCGCTGGTGGGCGGGTTTGCCACGTTGAGACTGGGTGCGCGCACCGATCTGCGCGTGAACCTGGCGACGCGGGTGATCGCGCTGCGCAGCGATCCGGCGACGCTGGTGGCGTATCGCGTCACGGGCATGCCCATTGCCGCCACCCTGCCAGCGGTGATGCCGGGGATGGGAGTGCGCAGCCTGGGAACCATGAGCAAAACTGACCGGGTGGCGCTGAGGGAAATGGCCGGCGAAATCGACGGTGGCGCGCACCTGGGTGCGACGGAATTTGCGCGGCGCGCGACCGCATGGCTGGCGCAGCGGCATGGTTATGCTTTGCAAATGCAGCTGCCGCCGGGCACGGGTGATCCGCTGGTGCGCTGGCTGCGCTCGCCGGCGCCGGGGCATTGCGAATTGTTCGCGGGTGCGCTGGTGATGCTGGCGCGCGCGGCCAATCATCCGGCGCGGGTGGTGGCGGGTTTCGAAGGCGGCGATTGGAACGGGTTTGAGAATTACCTCATGGTGCGCAACAGCGATGCGCATGCGTGGTGCGAGGTTTACGATGAGACCGCGCACGCGTGGCTGCGCGTGGATCCGACGCCGGGTGCGACGAGCGCAGTCGACGACAAGGCGGCCCTGGCTGAACCTTTGGCGCGCCGGGCGTCGGCCCTGGGCTGGTCGGCGCGTTTCGACAGCCTGCGGATACTGTGGTACCGGCACATTGTAAACTTTGACCAGCGCAGCCAGCGCGAGACGTTGCTGGCCGTGAAAAACGCGACGCAGCAGATCGGCCTGCGCCTGAGTGCGACGGCCTGGCGCATGGTGGTGGCGGTGCGCGCCTGGTTGGGCGCGCCATGGAACGTGCGCCGCGTGGTAAAAATCCTGGTGGTGGCGGCCGGGGCGGGGCTGCTGCTGGTGGCGTCGCGGCGCATGCGGTGGTCATTGCGCTGGCGACCGGGCGCGACCAGGCGGGGTGATCCCATCCGGCGCGAGGCGGGACGGCTTCTCCGGCGGATCGCGAACCGCGGGTTGCAGACCGGGACCAAGGCCGACCTGGCGGGAGTGCGGGCCGAGCTGCAGCGGCTGCGCTATGGTGCGCAGGAAACCTGGCCGGCGTCGGGGGCGGTGTTTCGCCGGGCGCGCCGGCTGGCGCGAAGGGGAGGATAGGGCATTTCTATATGTAGCCGGCCTCGTTGAGGCCGGACCGGGGTCAACGACCCCGGCTACAATATTCGCTTATCCAAATCGAGAATGCGTTCTACCGCACCACGCGATAGCGCAGCAGCAGCGTGCCGGCGGCATTGAGTTTTTCCGATGCAAGCAACTCCAGCCGCACGTCGACGCGCGCCGCCAGCAGCGGCGTGCCGCCGCCGAAAAGCATCGGTTCAATGGTCAGCCAGATTTCATCCACCAATCCGGCCGCAAAAAACAGGCCATGTACTTGCGCCCCGCCGAGCAGCACGCAGCGCTTGAAACCGCGGGCGCGCAGGCCGGTGAGGAGTTTTCCCGGCGCATCGTTGGTGAATTCCAGCGAACCTGGCTGTGTTTGCGCAGCGTAGTCCGCGGGCGTGCGCGTCAATACTACTCGGAGACGTTTTGCCATGGGTTGGGTGCAGATCAGGTCGCGCGCACCCCGATAAGTCACGCTGCCCATCACGCTGCAGTCAAAGCCCGCCAGCGCCGCGTGGAAATGCTTCTGATCCTCGGGCGAAGCAAAGCCGCTGCCCGGCGAATCGTGGCGCGTGATGAAACCGTCGAGCGATTGTGCGGTCAAGAGCGTGACATGCATGGGATTAAATTATCCTCCAATTGTGTTGCGTCGGCCAGCATAGTTTTTCAACAGACTGCTGGGCTTGCACGCCGCCCGCCCAGCATCCACGTTGGCTCAATATCTTCATGAAGAAAGCCCTTATTACCGGCATCACTGGTCAGGACGGTTCGTATCTTGCCGAGCTTTTGCTCGAAAAAGGCTATGAGGTGCACGGCGTCATCCGCCGCGCCTCGACGTTCAACACCAGCCGCATCGACCACCTCTACAGCGACCCGCATGTCAATGGCGTGCGCCTTTTCCTGCACTACGGCGACCTCGCTGATTCCGTGCAGATGGTGAAGTTGCTTTACGAGCTGCAGCCCGACGAAATCTACAACCTTGGCGCGCAGTCGCACGTGCGGGTGTCATACGAAATCCCGGAATATACCGGCGACGTGGACGGTCTCGGCGCGCTGCGCATACTCGAGGCGATCCGCGAGGCCGGGCTGGTGAAAAAAGTCCGCTACTACCAGGCCTCGTCTTCCGAAATGTTCGGCAAGGTCCAGCAAGTGCCGCAGACGGAGACGACGCCCTTTTGGCCGCGTTCGCCATATGGTTGCGCCAAAGCCTACGCTTACTGGCTCACGGTGAATTACCGCGAGAGCTACAATCTCCATGCGAGCAATGGCATTCTCTTTAACCACGAGTCACCCCGCCGCGGCGAAACCTTCGTCACCCGCAAAATCACCCGGGCGGCCACGCGCATCAAGCTGGGCCTGCAAGAATCGCTCTACCTCGGCAACGTGGATGCGCAGCGCGACTGGGGCTACGCCAAGGAATACGTCGAGATGATGTGGCTCATGCTCCAGCAGGACAAAGCCGATGATTATGTGGTCGCGACGAACGAGACGCACAGCGTGAAGGAATTCTGCCAGGAGGCGTTCGGCCTGCTCGGCCTCGACTGGGAGAAATACGTCAAGTACGACGCGCGCTATGAGCGCCCCGCCGAGGTCGACCTGCTCATCGGCAACCCGGCCAAGGCGGCGAAGCAACTCGGCTGGAAACCGAAGGTGCTCTTCAAGGAGCTCGTAAAAATCATGGTCGAGGCCGACCTCGATCTGGCAAAACGCGAAGCGCAGATTGCGAAACTGCCAAAGCCTTGATTATGTGGAACACAGAGTCCGCAGAGGGGAATGAAGGACGCAAAGAATGCAATTCTCAGCGACCTCATTATTCCTCAGTGACCTCTGTGTTCCCAGATAACCCATGAAACTCTTTATCGCAGGTCATAACGGAATGGTCGGTAGTGCGCTCGTGCGGCGTTTTCAACGCGAGCCGGGCATCTCATTTGTCTTGCGCTCACGCCAGGAGCTCGACCTCACCTCGCAGGCCGCCGTCGAGAAATTCTATGCGGCGGAAAAGCCCGACGCCGCCATCATCGCCGCGGCCAAAGTCGGCGGCATTCACGCCAATAATACCTACCCGGCGGAGTTCATCTATTCCAACCTCATCGTCGCCACCAACAACGTCCACAGTGCCTGGCGGGCCGGCGTGAAGCACCTGCTCTTTCTCGGCAGCTCATGCATCTACCCGAAGGCTGCGCCGCAGCCGATGCCCGAGGAGTGCCTGCTCTCCAGCGCACTCGAACCCACCAACGAAGCCTATGCCATTGCGAAGATCGCCGGCCTCGAACTCTGTAAGCATTATCGCAAGCAATATGGCGTGCTCTTCCATTCCGCGATGCCGACCAATCTCTACGGCCCGGGCGACAACTATCACCTGCAAAATTCCCACGTGCTGCCCGCGCTCATCCGCAAATTTCACGAGGCTAAGGAAGCCGGGCGCACCGAAGTTGCGGCGTGGGGAACCGGCGCCGCCCACCGCGAATTCCTGCATGTGGACGATCTCGCCGACGCCTGCGCATTTCTTTTTGGCGTCGAGAATCCGCCCGACTGGATCAACGTCGGCACGGGCTCCGATGTGACCATCAAGGAACTCACTGAAACCGTCGCCGCGGTGACGGGGTTCAAGGGCAAAATCATTTGGGATGCCTCCAAGCCCGATGGTACGCTGCGCAAGCTCATGGATGGCTCGAAGCTCGCCGCCCTCGGCTGGCGCGCACACATGGGCCTTCGCGAGGGCATTGAAAAGACCTACGCCAGTTTCCTGGCTGAGAAAGCCGCCGGCACGCTGCGTTCTTTTTAGGGTATAAGTTTCAAGGCAGGTTTTTTCTTGTCATTCTGAGCGCAGCGAAGAATCCAATTGGATGTTGCTAACAGAGTCGCGCTGGATTCTTCGCTGCGCTCAGAATGCCAAACTTTTTGAATACCACTCCAGACAAGCCTTGGCTTTTTTCAGTGAAATTCCATCGTCGTTGGCGGCGCCGTAATGCTCGGTGCCAAATTGTGCCATGAGCGACGACATCATCGACCTCGAACCCGAGGAGGACTTGGGTGGCAGGAAATCTTTCTGGGATCACCTCGAAGATTTGCGCAAGGTGCTCATCCGCTCGGCCATCGCCATCGGCCTGGCGCTCGTCATCTGCCTGCTGCTCGACAGCACGCTGGTCGGCATCCTCGAGTATCCGCTGCGGCGCATGAATATTTTTGACCGGCCGCAGCCGACGGTGACCTTGCAGCTCGGGGCGACGAAGCTGGGCCCTTACGTGGTTTCCCACGACCAGTTCGACGCGATGCCGCCGAATGTGCCGAAGCATCTCGTTTTTCAGGTCAATACTGCCAAGGTCGGCGAAGAGCAGGTCGTCACGCTGAAGGCTTTGCCCGATGATGCGAGCGGCGGCAACCTGGGCGTGCAGTTGCACAATCTCAGCCCGCCCGAGGCTTTCATGGTGGCCTTCCACGTCGGGCTGTATGGCGCCCTGGTGCTGTCCGCGCCCTTTTGGATTTTTTTCGTCGGCCAGTTCCTCCTGCCTGCACTCAAGCTGAACGAGCGGCGCATGCTTTATATGTGGATGGGGTGGGGCACGCTGCTTTTTCTCCTCGGTGTGCTCTCGACGTATTTTGTCCTCCTGCCCGTCGCCCTGCGTGCCTCGACCAAGTATTCCGAACTGCTCGGCTTCGACGCCACATTCTGGCGGGCCGATGAATATATCAATTTTGTCTGCAAATTTCTTTTCGGCATGGGGCTGGGCTTCCAGTTTCCGATCCTCGTGTTGCTGCTGGTCAAGCTCGGCGTCGTCACCCACCGGCAGCTCGCACACTACCGTCGCCACGTCATCGTCCTGTGCCTCATCCTCGGCGCGGTGCTGACCACCCCCGAGGTCATCACGCAAATCTGTATGGCCGTGCCGCTCTACCTGCTTTATGAGATCTGCATCTGGATCGCGTGGTATTGGGACTGGAAAAAGAAAAAGGCTGAAAAGCTGAAGGGCTGAGAAACTGAAGGAATCAATTGCAACAACGCATTGTTCTTGGCTTTCAGCCATTCAGCCATTCAGTTCTTCAGCTTTTCACCTCCATGATTTCTCCCGAGACATTTTCCCACATCGAAAACATCAAGAAGCGCGCCGGCCATCTATGGAGGTTTCTTTGACGCTGAACAAAAGCAGCGTGAAATCGAGGCGATGGAAGCCGGCATGGCCGCGCCGGGTTTTTGGGACAACAACGAGCGTGCGCAGAAGCACATCGCCAAGCTCAACGAGCTGAAGCGCGCCATCCACCCGCTCGCCGCGTTCCAGAAAAAACTCGCCGATGCCCAGGTCATGGTCGAGTTGATCGAGGCCGCCTCGGAGGCCGAGCGCGAGTCTTACGCCAAGGAGCTTAATGCCACGGTGGCGGCCCTCGTCGTCGAGCTCGACCAGCTTGAGATCTCCTCGTTCCTGAGCGGACGTTTCGACCATAACAACGCCATCCTCAGCATCCAGGCCGGCGCGGGCGGCACCGAGTCCAACGACTGGGCCGACATGCTTTTTCGTATGTATTCGCGCTGGGCGGAACGCCGCAATTTCGAGGTTGAAGTACAGGATGTGCAGGCCGGCGACCAGGCTGGCATCACCAAGGCCACCTTGGTGCTCAAGGGCGAAAACGCCTACGGCTATGCCAAGGCTGAGCGCGGCGTGCACCGCCTCGTGCGCATCAGCCCCTTTGATTCGAACAAGCGCCGCCACACGTCGTTTTGCGCCGTCGATGTCATTGCAGAGGTTGATGACGACATTGAAATCGAAATTCCCGAAGCCGAAATCCGGGTGGACGTTTACCGCTCGTCCGGCAAAGGCGGCCAGGGCGTGAACACCACCGACTCCGCCGTGCGCGTCACCCACATTCCGACCGGCATCGTGGTCGTCTGCCAGAACGAGCGTTCGCAAATCAAGAACCGTGCCAGCGCCATGAACGTGCTCAAGGCCCGCCTCTACGAACGCAAACTCGACGAGCAGCGCAGCGAGATGGAAAAATTCTACGGCGACAAAGGCGAGATCGGCTGGGGCAGCCAGATCCGCAGCTATGTGCTGCAACCCTACCAGATGGTGAAGGATTTGCGCACCGGCCTGAGCACAAGCGACACGCAGGGGGTCCTCGATGGCGACCTCGACCGCTTTGTTTACGCGTGGCTCCGCGCCGGCCAGCCCCGCCACCGCAACAAGGACATCCAGATGGACGAGTAGCGCCGGCGCGTACCGCGCCGGAATGACCTCAATGACCAATGATCAATGACCGTTTAAATTTTAAAATAACGTCCAGGTGCCATTGGACATTGGTCACTGGTCATTGGACATTCCTGCCATGTCACTGAGTTACGATAGCATCCAATCAGCGCTCGAGGCGCAGCCGATGTTCGAGGCGAAGACCTGGCAGCTTTCGCCCGACGCGTGGCCGCTCACGCCCGAGCAGGTGACTCAACTTGAGGCCATCGGTGAGGCCTGCCTCGAATACCACCAGGCGCTTGAGACGCTTTATTTCCGCTCGGTCGCGGGCAAGAATCTCCTGCGCAACAAGCCACTCCTCGCCCCGTGGGTGGCCGACTACCTCGATCGCGGCAAGCCCGCCGAACTCATCGCCCACGCCCGCGACGCCAAAAACCGGGGCGTGTTTCCCCCGGTGATGCGGCCCGACTTGCTTCTGACCGACGACGGCTTCGCGCTCACCGAACTCGACTCCGTGCCCGGCGGCATCGGCCTCACCGCTTTTCTCAACCGGCTTTACGGCGGTGTGCGGGGTGAGGGCACCCCGCCTGCAAAAACCATGCCGCATGATGTGGGCGGGGTGCCCTCACCCCGCAATTCCACTATCCTCGGCGAGGGCGACGTGATGATCACGAATTTTTATGCTTCGCTCGCCGCGTTGCGCCCGGCCGAGCGCAATCCGCTCATTGCGCTCGTCGTCAGCGACGAAGCCGCGACCTACCGCCCGGAAATGCAGTGGCTTGCGCACGAGCTGCAGCTCCAGGGCAAGCGCGTCTTCTGCCTGCACCCCGAAAAGATTTTTCCGCTCGGGGGCGCTCTCTTTTTCGATGCGGATGGCAACCCGGAAAAAATCGACATCATCTACCGCTTCTTCGAGCTGTTCGACCTCGCGAACATCCGCACGGCGAAATTTTTCTTCGAGGCCTGGCAGAACGGCGATGTCGCCATCACGCCGCCTATGCGGCCTTTCCAGGAGGAGAAGCTCTCGCTTGCGCTCTTCCACCACCACCTGCTGCCGGATTTTTGGGCGGAAAATCTCAGCGGCCGCGCGCTTAAGCTCCTCCGTGCGATCATTCCGGCTTCGTGGGTGATCGATCCCGCGCCGCTGCCGCCCGGCGCAGTGCTCGACGGCCCGCGGGTCGGCGGCCGCGCGCTCAACGACTGGCGCGACCTCGGCGCCGCGTCGCAGAAGGAGCGCGATCTCATCATCAAGATCAGCGGCTTTCATGAAACCGCGTGGGGCGCGCGCAGCGTGATCCTCGGCAGCGATTGCTCGCGCGAAGAGTGGCAAGCCGGGGTGGAGCGCGCCATCGAACTCGCGCCGGCGAACCTGCACGTGCTGCAGGAATATAAAAAACCGCGCCGCATCGAGCACCGGGTTTACGGCCCTGCCGCCGCCGGCCTGCCCGCCGAAGCCTCGGCGAAGGCGGGCCGCCTGCGCCTCTGCCCGTATTATTTTGTCATCGACGGAAAGGCGAAACTCAGCGGCGCGCTCGCCACGTTTTGCCCGCCCGACAAAAAAATCATCCACGGCATGCAGGACGCCGCGCTCCTGCCGTGCCGGGTGGTGATTTAGCGCAAAGTCGCCAAGCCGCAAAGAGAAGCGGGTCATTGACCTTCGCGTCTTTGCGTCTTGGCGCTAAATAAACAGATCCCCAGAGCCCACTTTGAGGTTGAAAAACTCGCCAGGTGGGTTCCTAGGTATTCCAACCTCGTTTAGGAGAGCCCGGAGCGCTGGGCTGAGACGGTCGCACGATCAGCGGCCAAATCCTTCGAACCTGATGCGTCTGACCACGCCGTAGGGAAAACAGGATCCGGCCGCGATGAGCGGTGGAGCTTGCGACCCGTCGGTGAGGTTGGGCGCAAATCCCAAACGCTCCAATCCATGTCATCGCCCAACGAAGTCACTGTCTCCTCCGGCCATCGTCTTTTCCCCGGCTCGCGCCGCGTCTATATCGCCGGTTCACGTCCCGACCTGCGCGTGCCCATGCGCGAGATCGTGCTTTCGCCCGCGCGCCTGCCCAATGGCACCGAGGTCCCCAACGAGTCCGTGCGCGTCTATGACACCGCCGGCCCATGGGGTGATGCCGACTTTTCCGGCGATGCCACGCGCGGGCTGCCGCCAATTCGCGCGGCGTGGATCCGAGAACGCGGCGATGTCGAGGAAACGCCCGGCCGCGACATCCAGCCGATCGACGACGGCTATCTTTCGGAAAAGCACCGCCTGCAGGCCGAGGCCGAGGGCCGCCGCAATCCCATCAAATTTTTCGACCGCACCGGCCATCCCATTCTCCGGGCCAAACCCGGCCGCCGCGTCACGCAGCTCCACTACGCGCGCCAGGGCATCATCACGCCGGAAATGGAATACGTCGCCATTCGCGAAAACGCCAAGTTGCAGCGCGCCCGCGACCTGCTCGAGATGACCGCCGAGGGGCCGCGCAATTCGCTCTGGCGTCAGCATCAAGGGCAGGCATTCGGCGCGGCGATCCCGCGCGAGATCACGCCGGAGTTTGTGCGCTCCGAGGTCGCCCGCGGCCGCGCCATCATCACGGCCAACATCAACCACCCCGAGCTCGAGCCGATGATCATCGGCCGGAATTTCCTGGTGAAGATCAACACCAACATCGGCAACTCCGCCGTCGCCTCGTCGATCGACGAGGAGGTCGAGAAGATGCGCTGGTCGGTGAAGTGGGGCGGCGACACATTGATGGACCTTTCCACCGGCAAGAACATCCACCAGACGCGCGAATGGATTTTGCGCAATTGTCCCGTGCCCGTCGGCACCGTGCCGATTTACCAGGCGCTCGAAAAAGCCGGCGGCCGGCCCGAGGAACTCACGTGGGAGATTTTCCGCGACACGCTCATCGAGCAGGCCGAGCAGGGCGTGGACTATTTCACGATCCACGCTGGCGTGCTCCTGCGCTATATTCCGCTGACCGCGCGTCGCATGACGGGCATCGTCAGCCGCGGCGGCTCGATCATGGCCAAGTGGTGCCTTTCGCATCACAAGGAAAATTTCCTCTACACTCATTGGGATGACATCTGCGAAATCATGGCCGCCTACGACGTGTCGTTCTCCATTGGCGACGGCTTGCGGCCCGGCTCCATCGCCGACGCCAACGACGACGCGCAGTTCGGCGAATTAAAAACCCAGGGCGAGCTCACGCAGCGCGCCTGGCAGCACGATGTGCAGGTGATGTGCGAGGGCCCCGGCCACGTGCCGATGCACCTCATCCCGGAAAACATGGAGAAGCAACTCGCGTGGTGCCACGAGGCGCCGTTCTACACGCTCGGGCCGCTCACGACCGACATCGCGCCCGGCTACGACCACATTACCAGCGCCATCGGCGCTACCATGATTGGCTGGCACGGCACCGCGATGCTTTGCTATGTGACGCCGAAGGAACACCTCGGCCTGCCCGACAAGGACGACGTGCGCGCCGGCGTCATCGCCTACAAGATCGCCGCCCACGCCGCCGACCTCGCCAAGGGCCATCCCGCTGCTCAATACCGCGACAACGCGCTTTCCAAGGCGCGCTTTGAATTCCGCTGGGAGGATCAGTTCAACCTCTCGCTCGATCCCGAGCGCGCCCGCGAATACCACGACGCCACGCTTCCGCAGGAAAGCGCCAAGAGCGCGCACTTCTGCTCCATGTGCGGCCCGCAATTCTGCTCGATGAAAATCACCGACGACGTGCGACGGTACGCCGAGGAACACGGCTTCGGCGGCGAAACGGCGATTGAAGCCGGCCTGCAGGCCAAGGCCGACGAGTTTCGCCAAGCCGGTGGGGAAATCTACGTGGACGCCGACAAAAAATGAGCACCGCGACTGCGAATTCCGTCATCTACGTCAACGACCAGCCGCGTCCGCTGGCTGCGCCAACCACCTTGCTGGCGCTCCTGAATGAACTCGGCCACGCCGGGCGCAAAGGCGTGGCTGTTGCCATCAACGGCGCGGTGGTGCCGCGCGCCGAGTGGCCGGCGCGGGCTCTCGCCGAGGCTGATCACGTTCTGGTGATACAGGCAACCCAAGGAGGATGATTTTGAACCACAAAGGCACAAAGAACACGGAGAAATTCAACAAGGGTATGTCTCTTTGTGCTCTTCGTGTCTTTGTGGTTAAACTCAGGTTTTGAAATGAAATTGGTGGTCATCTCTCCCGAGCACGACGATCCACGCGAAATCGCGGTGCTCGGTGCGTTGTTCGCGGCCGGGCTCGAGCGCTACCACGTGCGCAAGCCGCACTGGCTGGCGGCACAGCTTGAAACATGGCTGCGCACATTGCCGGCGGAATGGCGGTCTCGCCTCGTGCTGCATTCGCACCACGAACTCGTCGCGAGGCTTGGTTTGGGCGGGCACCACTGGCGTGACGACGGCTCGGCACCACGTACGCCGTCGGCAAACAATGGCTTCACCAGCCGCTCCTGTCACGATCTTGCCACCCTACGCACCGCGCTTGGACACTACGACTCGGTGTTTTTTGGCCCGGTTTTTCCGTCGATCTCGAAGCCAGGCCGCGGCCTGAGCGATAATTTTCCACCCAAGGAACTGTCTTTATTGCTGAATTCGCACACAACGAATCAACGTCGAACCACCGTGCTCGCACTTGGCGGCATCAGTGCTGCCCGTCTGCCGCAGGTTCACGCATTCGGCTTCGACGGCGTTGCCGTGCTTGGCGCCGTCTGGCAGGCCGACGATCCGGTCGCGGCATTTTGCGAAATGATCACCGCTTGCGCGGGTGAGGCGCGTTGGGGACAACCCGCCGCGGCGCGCCCGGCGGTCGCGCCCTACCCTCAACCAAACCATGCCGCTTGATCCCACCCATTTTCCCGTGATGTGCATCACGCAAGACGGCCTGCCGCTCACGCCTGCCGCGCAGGCGGCGCGTCTCTGCGCCGCGGGCGCGCGCTGGATTCAATTGCGGATGAAAAATGCCGCGCCCGAGGCGTGGCTCGCGACCGCGCGCGAAGTGGTCGCCATCTGCCATGCCCATGGCGCGCTTTGCATCATCAACGACAATGTGGACATCGCCCTGGCGGCCGGCGCCGATGGTGTGCACCTCGGGAAACTCGATTCCGACTGGTGTGAAGCGCGCCGCCGTCTCGGTCCGTTGTGCCTCATTGGCGGCACGGTGAATAATGTCGACGAGGCCGATCACGCGCGGGCCGCGGGCTGCCTCGATTATGTCGGGGTGGGGCCGCTGCATTTCACCACGACCAAGCAAAAACTTTCGCCCGTGCTCGGTCTCGACGGCGTGATTGCCTGCATTGTGCGGCTCGATGGCTTGCCAGCGTGGGTGATCGGCGGCGTTGAGGCTAACGACTTGCCCTCGCTTCGGGCCGTTGGCGCCGCGGGGGTGGCGGTGTCAGGCGCACTCTTTGGCCAGGGTAAAGTCGAAGAAAATTATCGGGCCTTGGCGGCGGCGTGGGAGAGGAAAGTATCAAGTAACAGGTATCAAGTACCAAGTAACAACTAACAAGAGCCAGTGACGAATTTTCAAATAAACCGTGAACTGTGAACCGAGAACAATGAACAAACCCGAATCTCTTATAATTGCCGGCGTGGAATTTTCATCCCGTTTGTTCGTCGGCACCGGCAAGTTCAACTCCGGCGAAATCATGCGCACCAGCCTCGCCGCTTCCGGCTCGCAGCTGGTCACGGTCGCGCTGCGACGTGTGCGCACCGATGGAACCTCCGACGACATCCTCGGGCATCTCGAACCCGAGCGCTACCGCCTTTTGCCCAACACCTCGGGCGTGCGCGACGCGAAGGAGGCGGTGCTCGCGGCCGAACTCGCGCGCGAGGCGCTCGAGACCAACTGGCTGAAGCTCGAGATTCATCCCGACCCGAAATATCTCATGCCCGACCCGGTCGAGACGCTCCTCGCCACCCGCGAGCTCGTGAAGCGCGGTTTCATCGTGCTGCCCTACGTGCATGCCGACCCGGTGCTCTGCAAACAACTCGAGGAAGCCGGCGCGGCGGCGGTGATGCCGCTCGGCGCACCCATCGGCAGCAACCGCGGACTCGAGTCGCGTGCGTTCTTGGAAATTATCATCGCGCAGAGCCGCGTGCCCGTGGTCGTCGATGCCGGGCTCGGCGCGCCCTCGCACGCCGCGGCGGCGCTGGAGATGGGCGCCGACGCCGTGCTCGTGAACACGGCCATTGCCGCCGCGGCCGACCCGGTTGCGATGGCCGCGGCGTTTCGCTGCGGGGTCGAGGCGGGCCGCCTCGCCCGCGAAGCCGGGTTGGCGAAAAACGGTGCCGAATCCGGCCCAGTCGGAGCCAGCGCGACTTCGCCGCTGACAGCATTCCTTTCGGATTTTGGAGTAGAAACCACTAATGTACACTAACGAGCACGGTGGACTTTTAGAACCGCGAATGGACGCGAATGAACACGAATCAATCAATCGGTCTCCGAGCCCTACTTAGGATATGCGGATCTAAACCCGAAATGTTTTATTCGCGTCTATTCGCGTTCATTCGCGGTTAAATTCAAAATGAGCTTTATTGATCAATGGCAGCAGCACGACTTCGCTGGCATCGCGACGACGATCCAGCGGAAAACCGCTGTCGATGTTCGCCGCGCACTTGGTCGGGTGCGCGCCGGTTTGGATATCGATGATCTGGCGGCGCTGCTTTCGCCGGCGGCCGCGCCGTTTCTCGAGGAGATGGCGCAGCTCAGCCACCAGCTCACGGTCGAGCGGTTCGGCCGCACGATGCAGCTCTACGCGCCGATGTATCTCACCAACGTGTGCGCCAACGTCTGCACGTATTGCGGCTTCAGCGCGCAGAACCGGATCCCACGCAAGGCGCTTGATGATGCCGAGATCCTGGCCGAGGCGGCGGTGCTCAAGCAAATGGGCTTCGACCATGTGCTGCTCGTCACGGGTGAATCGACGCGTTATGGCACAGCCTATTTTAAAAATGCGCTGCGGGTGCTGCGGCCGCATTTCTCGAGCCTGTCGATCGAGGTGCAGCCGCTCGACGAGGCGGATTATGCGACGCTCGCAGCGGACGGGTTGAGCGCGGTGCTGGTTTACCAGGAAACTTATGACGCCGACATCTATCGCGTCCATCATCTCAGCGGTCCGAAGGCTGACATCGCCTATCGTCTCGAAACGCCGGACCGGCTGGGTCGCGCCGGCGTGAAGAAAATCGGGCTCGGCGCGCTCTACGGGCTGGGCGACTGGCGGGCCGACGCCTGGTTCACCGGCCTGCACCTGCGTTACCTTGAGCGGCGTTATTGGCGCACGCGTTACAGCATCTCGTTCCCGCGGTTGCGACCGCACGAAGGCAAGGACATTGCGGTGACACCGTTTAACGAGCGCGACCTCGTGCAGACCGCCTGCGCGTTCCGGTTGCTGAGCCCGGAAGTGGAGCTGTCGCTCTCGACGCGTGAAAACGAGGCCTTCCGCAACCACGCCTTTCGCCTCGGCTTCACCTCGATGAGCGCCGGCTCGCGCACGAATCCCGGCGGCTACGCCAGTGCGCCCGATTCACTCGAACAATTTGAAATCGACGACAGCCGAAGCCCGGCCGAGGTGGCGGCGTTTCTGCGGAGCCAGGGCTACGAACCGGTGTGGAAAGATTGGGACGCGACGTTCGACCACGTCGAACATTCAACATTCAACATTGAACATCCAACGCCCAACTCCGGACATCGGAAATTCAACGCCCAACTGCCAATTACCAACTACGAGCTACAGCAGGCAGATTAGCGTTCATTCGCGGTTAATATCATGTCTTTTTCTCCCGACGAACTCGCCCGCTACCAGCGGCATCTCTCGCTCGCCGGCTTCGGCCCGGCGGCGCAGGAGAAATTAAAACACGGCTCGGTCCTCGTGATCGGCGCGGGCGGGCTGGGCTGCCCGGCTTTGCTCTACCTTGCGGCGGCGGGGGTGGGACGGATCGTGATCGTCGATGACGACCGGGTGGACATTTCCAATCTCCAGCGCCAGGTGCTCTACACGGGCGACGACGCGGGTGAATTGAAGGCCGAGGCCGCGGCGCGACGACTGCACGCGCTGAATCCCCTGATCGAGATCAAGCCACACCCTGAGCGTTTTACCCGGGCGAATGCACTCAAATTGGTGCGCGATTGCGACGTGGTGCTCGACGGCTCGGACAATTTTTTCACGCGTTACCTCGTGAACGATGCCTGCGTGCTCGCGGGCCGGCCGTTTGTTTACGGTGCAATCCAAGGCTTCGACGGACAGCTCAGCGTCTTCAACTGGCGCGGCGGTCCGACCTATCGCTGTTTGTTTCCCGAGCCTCCGGAGCCGGGCTCGGTGCCCAACTGTGCCGAGGCGGGAGTGCTCGGTGTCCTGCCGGGACTCATTGGCACCGCGCAGGCGTGCGAGGCCATCAAATTGCTCACGGGCATCGGCGAGCCGCTCAGCGGTCGGTTGCTGTTGTGGGACGCGCTCACGATGACAACGCAAGGTGTGTCGCTGGCCGTGGATCCCCGCAGTCGGCAGATCCGCGAACTGCCACCGGAAGGGTATGGCGAAACATGCGCGACGCCGGCGGTTGGCGCGGAAGAAATCGACGTGGCGGCGCTGCGGGCCGCGCTGGGCCATGGCCACGCGCCGCAACTCATCGATGTGCGCGAGACGTGGGAGCGGGTGCGCGGCTCCATCGAACCCTCGGTGCATGTGCCGGTCGGCGAGCTGGCAAGAAACGCGGTGGGTTCATTGGCGGCGCTCGATCCGGCGCTGCCGACCGTCGTCTACTGCGCCGCAGGCGTGCGCAGCCTGCATGGCGCAAGGATTTTGCGCGAGAATCATGGTTTTCGCAACGTGCTGAGCTTGCGCGGTGGTTACCATGCCTGGTTGGCATAATCTCTGCATGGTTTCTAAACCAGGCCTTCACCGCGGAGAATAAAATCATGCTAAAGCCTGTTTGCGTTCTCACCATCGCCGGATCGGACAGCGGCGCCGGTGCGGGCATCCAGGCCGATGCACGGACGATCCAGGCGCTCGGTGGCTACGCGCTGACCGCGATTACCGCGGTGACGGCGCAAAACACGCGCGGAGTGACGTCGTGGCGCGCGGTGCCGCCGGCGCTCATCGCGGCGCAGATCAAGGCGGTGTTGGGGGATTTTTCCGTGGCAGGGGTGAAGACCGGGCTGCTGCCGGGTGCGGCGGCGGTGCGGGCCATCGGACGGGAGCTGGCGCGCCATCCGCATCTGCCGCTGGTGGTCGATCCGGTGATCGGTTCGACGAGCGGCGCAGAGTTTATGCCGGCGGCCGGCCTGCGCGTGTCGAAGAAGGAATTGCTGGCGCGCGCGACGCTCGTGACGCCAAACTGGCCGGAAGTTGCGGCGCTCACCGGCATGAAAGTGCAAACGCACGAAGACGCCGAGGCCGCGGCGCGGCGGCTGGCGAAGGAGTGCGGATGTGCGGTGCTGGTGAAAGGCGGACATGCGCCGGGGAGGGTGTGCCGCGATTGCCTGGTGACGGCGGCGGGACACGTGCGGTGGTTTGAAAGTCCGCGGGTCAAAACGCACAACACGCATGGCACCGGCTGTGTGCTGTCGGCGGCGATCGCGACCAACCTGGCGAAGGGCGAAAAGCTCGAGTCCGCCGTGGCGCAGGCGCATGAATTTCTCTGGCGCAGTTTGCGGGCGGGCCGGAAAACCCGCTGGGGCCGCGGCCACGGGCCGGCGTTCGCGGGGTAGCAATCTTTTACAGGAGGAAACGAAGGTAACGGAGATATGGGCTGATCGGCCATGAAACTCTTTGTTTCCTTGGTTATCTTCTGTGAAAAAATCTGAATCCGGGAGGCATTCCCACGGTAATCGCTGCTATACTGGTGTCGCCGATCGCGGGGTGAGGGCACCCCGCCCACATTCTCAAACCCATTCACCAAAATGCACGAATTGCTTGACGTCCCGATAACCTTTAGAAACCTAAAGGTTATGCCCACCTTGTCCTTTCACGCACCCGCGCCTCTCGCCCGCAAAATCCGTGCGGCGGCGAAGCGGCGTGGCATCCCGGTGTCGCGTTTCATCAAGGAGACGGTCGAACGCGAAGCCGCCCGGGATACAGCGTCCTTTGGCGAATGGGCGCGCCGGGTGGCTGGAATGGTGAAAGGGGCTCCCCGTGACCTCTCAACGCGCGAGGGCTTCGGTGATTAATTACCTGGTCGATGCTGGTCCGCTCATCGGGTTGCTGAGCAAAAGCGATCAGTGGCACGATTGGAGCCTGCAAACGTTGACTGTGCTGGATGAGCCGCTGACCACCACTGAGACCGCATTGGCGGAGGTCTGCCATCACTTGCGTAATTTTCGTTCTGCGCTCCAGGAGCTTGTTGTTTTCCTGGCCGAGGGACGGGTCAAAATCGACCCGGTGTTATCAAATTATCCGCGCCGCGTGGGCGAGCTTTTGGCGAAATATCCGCAGATGGACGTGGGCGACGCCACGCTCGTGGTGCTCTCGGAGCTGTGTCCCCGCGCGCGGCTCATTACCGTCGATGATGATTTCCGGCACTACCGCCGCTTTCGCAACCAGGCCGTTCCTTTGGTGATTCCAGCCCGGGCGTAGCGGCGGAGATCCCGAGGTGGAGCCCAAACAGACCACAAGACGCTCTGAGCGCGTTGAGGTCAACGCGCTCCACCCACGATCAATGAGGTGTTCCTACCGTCACCTCAGTCTTGATTGAATTGGCGATAAAGCACTGCTCGTGCGCCGCGTGATGTAATTGTTCTTTGTCCGCTGGCGTGGGCAGTTTCTCGCCGCTATAAATAATCTTCGGGTAAAGCGTGATCGAGCTGACCCACGGAATACCTTTCTCGTTTTTGGTCATTACACCGATGGCCTCGTCATCGTAGCTGTCCACTTGGAAGCCTTGTTTATAGGCTACGTACAGAAACGTGAGCATGTGGCAGCTCGAGACCGCGGCGACGAATGCCTCCTCCGGATCAACATTTGACGGATTCGAGTAGGGGACCGGCACGCTTGAGGGCGCGGGCGAAGCCGGCACTGTGAGACCACCGTCAAACGACCACGTATGCTCGCGTGAATACTTGCCTTTGAGAAAATCGGGACTCGTGCGCTTCCAACGGATGGTCGCTTTGTGCTCGGACATAAAAATACCTTAATCCAGCTTCACACCCTTGGCCTTGGCGGCGCGGATGAGGGCGTCGGCCATGTCGGAGGGCGTGACGGCGACTTCGATGCCGCATTCCTTGAAGACGGTGATCTTGGCCGCGGCGGTGTCCTCGGCGCCGCCGACGATCGCGCCGGCGTGGCCCATGCGGCGGCCGGCGGGCGCGGTGGCCCCGGCGATGAAACCGGCCACGGGTTTTTTGCAGTTGGCCTTGATCCAGCGAGCGGCCTCGACCTCGGCGGTGCCGCCGATTTCACCAATCATGATGATGCCGTAGGTCTCGGGGTCGTCGTTGAACAATTTGATGACATCGAGATGCGACGTGCCGTTGACGGGGTCGCCGCCAATGCCGACGCAGGTGCTTTGGCCGAGTCCGCGCATGGTGACCTGGTAAACCGCCTCGTAGGTGAGCGTGCCGGAGCGCGAGACCACGCCGACGTGGCCTTTTTTGTGAATGTAGCCGGGGGAGATGCCGATGCGGCAGCCGCCGTAGGATTTTTCACCGGTGCCGGGAGTGACGAGGCCGGGGCAGTTGGGGCCGACGAGGCGGGTCCTGGCGCCCTGCATCGCGCGTTTCACGCGGATCATGTCGCGCACCGGAATGCCCTCGGTGATCGCCACGGCGAGATCGAGGCCGGCGTCAACACACTCGAGGATGGCATCGCCCGCGAAAGGCGGTGGCACGAAAATCGCGGAGACCGTCGCCCCAGTCGCACGCGCGGCATCCGCCACGGAGTCGAAAATCGGAACCCGGTGGGCGCCATGTTCGAAAACCTGGCCGCCTTTGCCGGGAGTGACGCCGGCGACGACTTTCGTCCCGTAATCGAGCGAGAGCCGGGCGTGGCGTCCGCCAAAATCGCCGGTGATGCCCTGGATCAGGATTTTCGTTTCAGGAGTGATGAGGATGGACATGATGGGAGTTTATTTTTCCGCGGATACCGCGGATGGCGCGGATAGATTTTGGTTTTTAAATAATCCGGGATTATCTGCGTAATCCGTGGGGAAAATCGGGATTGGTTAGGCAACAAGCTTGACGATTTTCTGGGCGGCGTCGGCCATCGTGTCGCCGCTGACGAGCGCGAGGCCGCTGGCGGCGAGGGTGGCCTTGCCGGCGGCGACGTTGTTGCCTTCGAGGCGGACGACGAGCGGGAGCTTGAGGCCGACTTCCTTCACGGCCTCGACGATGCCGGTGGCGATCACATTGCAATCCATGATGCCGCCAAAGATATTTACGAAAATGCCTTTCACGTTTTTGTCGCCGAGGATGATCTTGAAGGCAGCGACGACCTGGTCCTTCGAGGCTCCGCCGCCGACGTCGAGGAAGTTGGCCGGGTTGCCACCGAAGTACTTGATGATATCCATCGTGCTCATGGCGAGGCCGGCGCCGTTGACGAGGCAGGCGATGTTGCCATCGAGTGCGATATAGCTGAGCGAGTGTTTCGAGGCTTCGATTTCCTTCGGGTCCTCCTCGGCGAGGTCGCGGAGCGCGACGATCCCGGGGTGGCGGAAGAGGGCATTGTCATCGAATGAAACCTTGGCATCGAGCGCGAGCACCTCGTCCTTGGGCGTGGTGATGAGCGGGTTGACCTCGATCATGGCGGCGTCGGTTTCCCAATACATCGCGTAGAGCGCGCGGATAAGTTTGCCGGCGTTCTTGCCCTCGGCGGGATTGAGGCCGAGCTTGAAGACCAGTTCGCGCACCTGGAAATCGGCGAGCCCGTAGGCGGGATCGACGATGACCTTGAAAATCTTCTCGGGCGTGTCATGCGCGACTTTTTCGATTTCAACGCCGCCCTCGGTCGAGGCGATGATGACGGGGCGCGAGCTGGCGCGGTCGAGCAGGATGGCGAGGTAGTATTCTTTCTTGATGTCGCTCGCGACGGTGAAATACACCGTCTGCACTTTTCGGCCGGCGGGGCCGGTCTGCACGGTGACAAGCGTGTTGCCGAGCATTTTGGCGGCAATGTCGCGCGCCTCGGCCTTGGTCGGGCAAAATTTCACGCCCCCCTTGTAGCCATCGGTGAAGGTGCCCTTGCCGCGGCCGCCGGCGTGGATCTGTGATTTCACCATGGTCGGGCCCTCGGGCAATTCGGTGAGCGCGGTGATGAATTCCTCCGGGGTCCTGGCCGGTGCGCCCTTGGGAACGGGCACGCCAAATTTTTCAAACAGCGCCTTGGCCTGATACTCGTGGATATTCATGGATGCGAACAGCCAATCTGCAGAATTTGGCGAGGCGAGGCACGCACAAAAACGAAAATCCCGGGAAAACTCCCCGGTCTAATGCAGGTCAGTACCGGCAGATTAGCCGACCTTTTCGAGCAAGCCAACCAAGGGCGAGCCTGACGCGGAGGGAACCTCGGAAATCCGGGTAAGCTGCAGGTTATATTTGCTCATGATCGCCCAGACCTTTGTTTCGGGCAGCCCGGTCTGGCGGGCGATGGCACTGACCGTCCGCCAAGTATAAAATGGACCCTCAAAGGCCATGAAGACCTTTTGTTCGTCTGCATCGTGAATTACTTCCCGCCAATCCATAAAAAAAGTTTCTCCTTAAAGTTTATTTTTTCAAGCATTCTTCCCTCACGAGCGTTTGCACAATATCTTCAATCTGATCGTGCAAGGCGGAGGAATCAATTTGTGGCGTAGAATGCTCTTCTTTTCCATAGAGCAGATTCCGAGGGTTTATCGCGGTGAAAATTGTCACGGTTGCAACCACCGTCAGGAATACTCCGATCAAAATAAACAAACCGCTCCACTTGTGCTCCTCTGAAAAACCCGCCAGGCCTAAAAACAATCCTAAAACTGATTCAGTTATGAGCAAGGCAAGGACGAAAAAGGCAAGCGGGGTGCGAACCAGGTGAAGGAGCCGATCCCGGGAGGCACTGCGTGGTTTTGTGCTCATGTTCTGATGGCATAATAGCATGGAAATAAGGCCGGATTAAAATCGATCATGCCAAAGAACGCCCGGAGTTGCCTTTCACCCGGGCGGCGACAGCATGCGCGGGCATGGACTCACACGAGGTGATCAAGGATGTGTTGAAGAAAACCAGCGCCAAGCAGATTGCGGCGGAGCTTGGGCTGTCGCTCTCGCTCGTCTATAAATGGGCCGAGCCGCCCGAGGAGGGCAGCGGCGCAAACAATCCACTCGATCGCCTCGACCAATTGCTGCGCGCGACCGGCGATGCGCGCATTGCCCAGTGGGTGTGCGAGCGCGCCGGGGGATTTTTCATCAAGAATCCGCCGGCTGGTCCGCGCGTGCCGCACCTGGTGCCGGCCATGAACCAGATCGTGCAGGAATTTGCCGACATGTTGCACGTCATCGCGGCCGCGGCGTCGAACAACGAAATTTCGTCCGCCGAATCAAAAGCCATCCGCGCCCGCTGGGAGGAGCTGAAAAGCGTGACGGAGGGTTTTGTGCGCGAGGCGGAGGCGGGGGATTTCAGCGCGCATCATGTGAAGAAAAGTTAACGGGCAGGGTCGAGCGATCCATCGTTCTCTTACTCGTTATCGTTCTCATTCTCCTCAGAGAGAACGAGAATGATTAGGAGAACGAGAACGATTTGACCCGCACCCCACCCACAAAACTTTCTTACAGCGCCGGGGCCTTGAGCAGGTGCTTGGTCAGAAAAGCGGTCTGCAGCGCGGAGAGGTCGCGCAGGCCTTTTTGGGCGAGGACGAGCAGGCTTTGCAGCTGCTCGTTGGAGAAGGTGGCTTCCTCGCCGCTGCCCTGAACCTCGACGAACTGGCCGCGGCCGGTCATGACGACGTTGAAATCGACGCTGGCGTCCCGGTCTTCGACGTAGGCGAGGTCGAGCAGTTCGCGGCCTTCGAAAACGCCGACGCTGACGGCGGCAACCGAGTCGGTGAGCGGGTTCTCGGCGATTTTTTTATTATCGATCAGTTTTTGCACGGCGAGGCGCGCGGCGAGGTAGGCCCCGGTGATGGCGGCGGTGCGGGTGCCGCCGTCGGCCTGGAGCACGTCGCAATCGAGCCAGAGGGTATTTTGGCCGAGTTTTTGCAGATCGATGACGGCGCGGAGCGAGCGGCCGATGAGGCGCTGGATCTCGACGGTGCGGCCGTCGATCTTGCCCCGGGAAATATCGCGCGATTTTCGCTCAAGCGTGCTGTAGGGAAGCATCGAATACTCGGCGGTGAGCCAGCCGCCCTTGACGCCCTGCTGTTTCATCCAGGTGGGCACGCCGGGCTCGATGGTGGCGGCGCAGATGACGCGGGTGGCGCCGAAGCCGATGAGGACGGAGCCGGTGGCGTGGGGGGCGATGCCGGTTTCGAAGGTGATGGGGCGGAGTTGGTCGGCCTGGCGGCCGTCGGCACGGATGGGAGAAGTCATAGTTTAATGCCGGGGACGCAGTGGGTACCCGGAGAATTATTACTGCGGCGGAATCAGACCGGCTCCGTGGAATTTTTTTCCTCGCGGGCGAAGAGGGCGGCTTTGACGGAAATGGGTTTGACCGGCACCGGCTTGGCGTTGGTTTGTTCGACGTCGCGCGCCATGAAAGCGATCAGGCGGTCGTTGAAATCCTTGGCGGGATCGTGGCCCATTTTCTTGAGCGCCTGGGTGAGCGCGGCGACTTCGACCAGGCGGGCGATATCGCGGCCGGGGCGGACGAAGATTTCGATGTGGGGAACCTTGAGGCCAAGCACCTCGTAATGATTTTCCTCGAGGCCGGTGCGTTCCTCGACGACCTCGGGCGTCCATTCGCGCAGGGAGACGACGAGGTCGATGCGTTTTTCGAGGCGGATGGATTTTACGCCGAACATCTCGGCGATGTTGATGATGCCGATGCCGCGGCATTCCATGTAGCCGCGGTTGAGCGGGCGGCTGGAAGCCATGAGCTCGCGTTCATCGAGCAGCTTGATGACGGTGAGATCGTCGGCCACGAGGCTGTGGCCGCGTTCGATGAGGGCGAGGGCGCACTCGGATTTGCCGACGCCGCTGTCGCCGCGCAGGAGGGTGCCGATGCCCCTGACGTCGAGGGTCGTGGCGTGCTCGACGGACGAGGGCGCAAACTCGTTGTCGATGCAGAGCGTGGCGAGGTTCACGTAATTCATCGTGATCATCGGCGAGCGGAAGATCGGCAGTTTGCGCGCCTTGGCCACGGTGAGCATGGGGCGCGTGGGATGGAAATTGCGCGTGAGCACCAGGCAGGGGATGTGGCGGTCGATCATGCCATTGAGCACGTCGGTCTGGGTCTGCGGGGACAGCGTCTTGAAATAGGTCATCTCGGCGGCGCCGAGGACCTGGATGCGCTTGTTGGCAAAATACTTGAAGAAACCGGTGATCGCGAGGGCGGGGCGGTTGATGGTGCCTTCACGGATGACGCGATGCAGGCCGGTATTGCCGGTGACGAGCTCCATTTTGAGCTTTTCGCGGTAGGTTTCGAAAAAGTGCGCGACCGTGATGCCGTGGATGGCTTTTTGCATGTGGCGACAAAGGTATAGCTATGGAACGGGCGGAAGCCACGCCAAAAACAGGCGTTTCTACAAGGGCCGGGATCCTACATATTGAAATCCTGGCCGAGGTAAATCTCGCGAGCCTGGGGATCGTTGATGAGGAAGTCGCTGGCGCCTTCGGTCAGGACCTTGCCCCGGTGGATGATGTAGCCGCGATCCACGATGCGCAGGGTCTCGCGGACGTTGTGGTCGGTGATGAGCACGCCGATGCCGCGCTGTTTGAGCTGGAGGATGATCTTTTGCACCTCGGCGACGGAGATGGGGTCCACGCCGGCGAAGGGTTCGTCCATCAACAGGAATTTTGGGCGGGTGACGAGGGCACGGGCGATTTCGAGGCGGCGGCGCTCGCCGCCGGAGAGGGTATAGGCCTTTTGTTTGGCGACATGGCTGATCCCGAGGTCATTGAGGTGTCCCTGGACCCGGCCGGGGCGTTCGCGACGGGGGATGCCAATGGCCTCGACGATGGCGAGGATGTTTTCCTCCACGGTGAGATGGCGGAAAATGGACGGCTCCTGCGGCAGGTAGCCGACGCCGAGGCGGGCGCGCTGGTGCATGCGCAGGCGCGTGGCGTCGCGGCCGTCGATCCGCACCCGGCCGCGCGTGGCGGGAACCAGGCCGACGATCATGTAGAAGGTGGTGGTCTTGCCCGCGCCGTTGGGCCCGAGCAGGCCGACGATCTCGCCGGCTTGCACGCGGATGCGCACACCGTCCACCACGGTGCGTTTGCCGAAGGTTTTAGCCAGGTCTTCCGCCTGGATTTCGGATGGCAGGTTGCCGGTGGCGTCCGGGGTGCCCGCGGCTGGAGCGGTGGCAATCATTTTTGCGGGTCAGAGGCCGGTGTTTCAGGCGTGGGTGGCGGGGTGTTTTTATCGAAGCCGAGGTCTTTGATGGGCGGAAGCGTGATGCGGACGTTCTGGCCGGTGACGCGACGCTCGCCGCGCAAGAGAATGATCGGCTCCCCGGTGGCAACGGTGTTGTTGCCATGATCGATGACCACGGGGTTTTCGGTGAGGATGACCTTGTTCTCCCGTGGCCGCACTTCGGCGCGGCCGCAACTGGCCTCGCGGTCCTGCTGGACGATGTGCACATGGCCGGTGGCGATGAGCGATTTGAAATTTTCCTGCCGGCCGACGGTATCGGTGTGGTCGCCGCCGCGGGTGGAGACGACATCGAGGCGGTCGCAGGTGATGCGCAGGTCGTTGCCGGTGACGACGACATTGTTGGTAAAGACGGAAATCGTCTCGGTGTCCGTGCTGTGCATGTCGAGCGACTGGCTGACGATAACGGTGTTGGGCGGTTCGGCGGCGGCCAGGGCGGCCGGCCCGGCCAGGCTGGCGATGAAGATGAGGACGGCGCCGAGGCGTGGGATTTTCATTTCAACAAGTCCGAAAGTTCGCTGTGGAAAACTACGCGCACGTCGTCCGCGATGGAAATGCTTTTTTTGGCGTGGTCGTAAGTCCATTGCTCGCCGGTGAGTTCGAGGTCGTCGCGGATGAGGCGGATCGCGCCCGGTCCGCGCGCGGTGTCGTTGTCGAGCGAGACGCGGGCCATCGGGCTGAGCAGGACCGAATCGACGCGATTCGAGGCATCGCCGCTGAAGACCGTGAGGTTCATGTCGTCGAGCTCGATGAGGTGGAGCGTCAGCATGCGCGCTTCGGAGCCGCACAGGCGCATCGAATAATACCCTTCGCGGGTGAAAGTGGGCAGGATAAAGTTCTTTGCCGGCTCAGCGGGGGCATTCTCGGCCGCGTGCCCCAGGTTGAAGGCCAGGGGCAAAAGACCGAGGAGAATGGCGGGCGGGAACCTCATGCGGGAAATTTAAGACCGCGGGCGGCGAGCAGATGTTCACAAATTTCGCGCACGGCGCCGTGGCCCGCGGGCAGGCGGGTGGTGTAGCGCGCGGCCGCCCGGGCCGCGGGCATGGCAGTGGGCACGGTGACGCTGAGGCCGGCCCAGCGGAGAGCCGACGCATCGATATCGTCGTCACCCATGTAGCAAACTTGGGCGGGCGCGAGGTTGAGATAGGTGGCCAGCTCTTTCAGCGCCGTGAGTTTGTCGATGCGACCCTGGATCAGGTGGGGGATTTTCAACTCGGCGGCGCGCGCGGCGGAGGCGCCGGACGAGCGCCCGGAAATCCAGGCGAGCGCCAGGCCGGCCTCGCGGCAGCGCACGAGGCCCAGGCCGTCGAGGATGGAGAACGTTTTTGATTCAACGCCGTCGGAATGAATGATGACGGTGCCGTCGGTGAGAATGCCGTCGACATCCATGGCGAAGAGGCGGATGGCGGCCCAGGAGGCTTTCGTAATTTTGGATTTAGTCGGCATGATCGTGGTAAGGGTCGGGAAAGTTGATCAGCCCATCCAGGCGGCGATTTGTCCGATGACGCTTTGCTTGTTCGGGCGGAAGGCGTGTTCAAGCTCGGGTGCGAAAGGCACGGGCAGGTCGAGCGACGTGATGCGCAGCGGCGGGGCTTCCAGCGAGAAGAAATATTTTTCGGCCAGGCGGGAGACCAGCTCGGCGCCAAAGCCGTGCGTGCGCCGGCCTTCGTGCAGCACGATGAGGCGATGGGTGCGCGCCAGCGAGGCCTCGATATCATCGAGCTGCAACGGCGAGAGGCAGCGCAGGTCGAAGAGATCGAACGTGCGCTCGTATTCGCTGGCGAAATAGGCGGTCGCTTCCTCGGCGAGGTGAACCATCTCGCCATAGGTGACGAGCGTGGCGAAATCGCCCTTGTGCACATGGCGCGGGCGCCAGACCTCGCGATAGCGCGGGTTCCACGTGACGGGCGCGCGCCCGCGGCGGTAGAGCGCCTTGTGCTCGAAGAGCAGCACGGGATTGTTGTCCTCGTAGGCGGCGAGCACAGCGTCGAAGGCGTCCTGCGGCGTGCTCGGGTAGAGCGCCTTGAGGCCGGGCATGCCGAGAAAAAGCGCCTCGAGTTCCTGCGAGTGGAATGAACCGAGGCCAACCGCCCCGCAAGGCAGGCGCAGCATCAGCGGGCAGGCCGCGCCGGAGCGGAAATGCATGGTGGCGGCGTTGAGCGTGATCTGCGTCACGGCCTCGGTGGAAAAATCAGCGAACTGGAATTCCTCGATGGGATGGTGGCCGTTAAGCGCGAGGCCGATGGCGTAGCCGGTGCAGGCGCTTTCCGCCAGGGGGGTGTTGAGCACGCGCGGCCGGCCAAAGTCCTTGAGCAGGCCTTCCGTGACCCGGAAGGCGCCGCCGTAAGTGGCGATGTCCTGGCCGAGGATGAGGGACTCGGGACGCTCGGCCAAAACTTTCCTGAGCCCGTGGTTGAGCGCCTGCGCGAGGTTCAACATTTCCGGCTGGGCCGGCTCGGGTTTCCACGGCAGCGGCGCCGTGGGCGGCGCAAAGACGTCGGCTTCCATGCCGGCGGGATCGGGGCGCGGCACCGCGAGCGAGATTTTCACGCAGGCCTCAAGGAAGGCCTCGAGTTCGGCGTCGAGTGCGTCGAGGCGCTTGATGCCGAGCAGCGTGGCGACCTGGGCGCGGAATTTCGGCAACGGGTCGCGAATCAAAAAATCGTCGCTTTCGCCGGGCTTGAGATAGTCGCATGTGTCGTAAGCGGCGTGCCCGCGCAGGCGCAGAGTGTGCGCCTCGATGAGGATCGGGCGCGAGGTTTTGCGGACCTTGTCGATGGCGGCCGCGAGCGTGCGCGTGGTGGTTTCGACATTCGTTGCATCGAGCGAAAGACCCTCCATGCCATAGCCGGCGGCGCGGCGCCACAACTCGGTGCCGGCGGCGAACTGTTCGCTCACGGGCGTGGAGTAGGCGTAGCGGTTGTTTTCGATGACAAAGATCACCGGCAGCGAGAGGAGCGAGGCGAGGTTGAGCGCCTCGTGCACATCGCCGGTGCTGGAACCGCCGTCGCCGAAAAATGAAAAACCGACGGCCGGCCGGCCGAGGCGGCGTTGTGCGTCGGTCATGCCGAGCACGGGGCCGAGCATTGCGCCGAGGTGGGAGATCATCGGCAGCGAGCGATTCTTCGGGTCGCCGTGGTGGACGTTGCCTTCGCGCGCCTTGGTGTAGCTGTCGGCGTTGGCCAGATATTGGTTGATGTGATCGCAGAGGTGGCCGCTCCAGATGAGATGTCCGCCCAGGCCGCGATGGCTGAAGCAGGTGACGTCGATGGCCTTGTCCGCGAGCAGGGCGAGCGGGATGATCAGGCCCTCGTTGCCCTGGCCGCCGGCGACGGTGCCCTTGATCAGGCCCTGGCGGAAAAGGTCGAGGAAGCGGTTGTCGGCCTTTCGCGCGAGCTGCATCCACGCGTAGATGCGGAACAGGGCTTCGGCGGGAGATTTGTCCAACTCCGCAATGCGCAGGTCGTGCGAAGCGAGAATGGCGGGAGGTTTGGGGAAGGCCATGTCCAGAAACACACCACGCTGAGCGGGCAACGCGAGGTGGGCAAAGTAAAATCGCAGCCGATAGCGGCTGCGATTTTACTAATTGGTCCGGTAGGCCAGCAGCCAATAGTAGTCGAAGAGGGTGACCTCAACGTGAATGCCCAAATCCCCGATGGTTGTTTTCAGCTCCTCGGGTGAAGGAAAGTTCTTGAGGACTTTGTGCAATTTTCCGTCCTGCAGGGTCCGCATTTGGTAGGTGTCCCCATCCTCACCGGCGCGAAAAATCGGGGTGCTGTTTCCCTCGATGTAGCGATTGTCGATGAAAGCGACCTTGGCGCCTGGCTCCAAATGGGAATGAAAGCTGGTGAGAAAGTCCTGGATTTTTGCCTTGGGCATGTGCGACCACCAGAACGCGCCGAATCCCGCGTTAAACAAGCCATCGAATTTTGGCAAAGCATAGGCATCGGCTTTGTGAAATTCCACCGCGGCTCCCCCAAAATCCTTGGTCCGGGCGATGGCCAGGACTTTTTCCGTGATATCCGTGGCGAAGATGGAGTGGGCCGAGCGGGCGACCACCTCGGTCCAATATCCCGTGCCGCAGGCCACCTCCAAAACGTGGTCACCCTCGAAAAAACTTCCGAGGTGATTGCGCAAACGGCCTAAATCTTCCTGTCGCTCCGGCCGGGCATAAATGCGTTCATATTCATTTGCGCGCTGTGAGTAATATCCCACGAGGTCGTTGTTCATAGGTTCGAAACAGCAGTTAGTTTCGGGGGTTTGGATTCAATTAACTTTGCCCAGTATCAACTTTTTGAATCCACGCTTCGAGCAGGATTCATCAGAGGGCCAGCGTTTCACCCGGTTTTAACGCAATTACCTTGTGTCCGCGGGCGGTGGCATCGGCGGCGAATTTTTCCGCGTCCTGCTGGATGACCGGCCAGGTGTTGTAATGGATGGGCACGCCGGCCTTGGGTTTCAGGTAGTCGAGGGCGTCGAGTGCGTCGGCCGGCCCCATGGTGAAATTGTCGCCGATGGGGAGCAGCGCGGCATCGAGGCCGGCACGGCCGATGAGCTGCATGTCGCTGAAGAGCGCGGTGTCCCCGGCATGGTAAAGTTTTTTACCGCCGGCCTCGATGAGCAGGCCGCAGGGCTCGCCGAGGTAGGTGATGCGGCCGTTCTCGATGGAGCTGGAACTGTGGAAAGCGAGCGTGAGCTTCACCCGGCCGAAGGGAAAATTGTAGCCGCCGCCGGGATTGAGGCCGTGGGTCTTGGCGCCCTGCGCGGCGAAGAACTCGGTGATTTCAAAGTTCGCGATGATCGGAGCCTGGTTGCGCTGCGAAATTTCCAGCGCGTCGCAGATGTGGTCATCGTGGCCATGCGTGCACAACACGTAATCGCATTTGATGTCGCTGGCGCGGCATGGCGCTAGGGGGTTGTCGGTGAAAAACGGATCGAGCACCAGTCGCGCGTTCAAGGTTTCGACAAGAAAGCACGAGTGGCCGAAATAGGTCAGGCGCATGGGAGGGGTGGAAGTCCAGGGCTGAGAGTTGAGATCTGAGAGTCCAGAGCAGGAAGAGCAGAAGTGAAAATATTACGATAGCCAGGCTTCAGGTATTGTTTGGAAAGACATCGGGCTCTCAACTTTCAGCTTTCAACTTTTTCTCACTCCGAGACCGAGCCCGAAATCCGGTCGATTTGCTTGAGGACGGTGGGCGTGAGTTTTTCGACGACGTCGAGTGCGCCGAGATTTTCCTCGAGCTGCGCGACTTTCGAGGCGCCGAGGATGACGGTGCTGACGTTTTCGTTTTTCAGGCACCAGGCGAGGCCGAGGCGCGGAAGCGTGGTGCCGAGCTCCTGCGCGATGGCGGCGAGCTTGGGCACGACGGCGAGCTTTTGCTGGGTGAAGCGGGCCTTGAGCCAGGCGACGTCAGGGACGTTGAGGCGCGAGTCGGGCGGGATGCCCTGGTTGTATTTGCCCGTGAGCAGGCCGCTGGCGAGCGGCGACCAGATGGTGGTGCCGAGGCCGTGCTCGCGGCAGAGCGGAGCGAGCTCTTTTTCAAAATGGGAGCGATGGAAAAGGTTGTATTGCGGCTGCTCCATCGTGGGCGCGTGGAAATCGTGCTGTGCGCAGAGGCGATAGGCTTCGGTGAGCTGTGCGGCGGACCATTCGCTCGTGCCCCAGTAGAGGACTTTGCCCTGCACGATGAGGTCGTGCATGGCCCGGCAGCTTTCGAGGATGGGCGTGTTGGGATCGGGACGATGGCAGAAAAAGAGGTCGACGTAATCGACCTGCAGGCGGCGGAGCGCACCGTGGCAGGCCTCGACGAGATGTTTGCGCGAGAGGCCGGTCTGGTTGGGGCGTTCGCCATCGGCGCCGAAAAACGCCTTGCTCGAGACGAGGTAGCTCGAGCGGAGCCAGCCGGATTTTTTCAGGATGCCACCCATGACCACCTCGGCCTGGCCGTCGGCGTAGGACTCGGCGTTGTCGAAAAAGCTGACGCCGGCGTCGTAGGCGGTGTGCAGGAGTTTTTCGGCGACGGGATCGCCGATCTGCGAGCCGAAGGTGACCCACGCGCCGAAGGAGAGCGCGGAGACTTGCAGGCCGGAGGAGCCGAGGCGGCGGTAGATCATGGCGGGAGGCGAAGCGAAAGCTTCGCGCGCAGACATCACTTAAAAAACGGAAAACTTCAACCTGCGGGCGAAAATTGTGCGGCGCGCGTCACGGGTCGATTTTCTTGATGCGGGCAATATGGCGGCCGCCCTCAAACTCGGTGGTGAGCCAGGTTTTCACGATCTTGACAGCCTCGTCCGGCGAGACGGTGCGCTGGCCGATGGAGAGACAGTTGCCGTCGTTGTGGGCGCGGTTCCAGGTGGCGGTCTGCTCGTTCCAGCAGAGGCCGCAGCGGACGCCGCGCACGCGGTTGGCGACGATGGCTTCGCCGTTGCCCGAGCCGCCGAGGACGATGCCGCGCTCGAACTCGCCGCGCGCGACGGCCTCGGCCACGGGGCGGATGAAATCGGGATAATCGGAGGGCGGCACTTCGTGGTCCGTGCCGAAGTCGCGCACGGTGTGGCCTTCGGCGAGGAGCAGGGCCTTGATGGTTTCCTTGTAGGCAAAGCCGGCATGGTCGGAGCCGATGGCGATCGTGAATTTTTTCATGAACGAGGAAGAAAGGGAAACGGTGGCGGGTGGCGGATGTCGATAGTTACGCACAGGTTTCCGCCGGCAACTTTTTTTTGCCCCCGCATCGTTTTTCAACCGCCTGCTAGGCGGCGTCGATGGCGCGGAGGAAGGCTTCCGTGTCGTTGAAGTCGGCAAACACGGCGGTGGGGGTGTGCGCGCGGAGTTGCTCGACGGAAAAACTTCCCGTGGCGACGGCGATGGTGTTGGCGCCGATGACCTTGCCGCACTCGATGTCCCAGGGCGTGTCGCCGATGATAAAGACGCGCTTGGGCGGGAACTCGACGCCATGGCGTTCGCGGGCGCGGCGCAGGGCGTGCGGGCCTAGCTCATTGCGCTGGGAGCTGTCGTCGGCGAAGGCGCCAAACTCAAAGTAACGCCAGACGGCAAATTGTTCGAGCTTGATACGGGCGCCGCGCTGGAGGTTGCCGGTGAGCAGGCCCTGGGCGAGGTCGGTGCGGTGGTGCAGCGTCTCCAGCAGCGTGATGATGCCGGCGTGCAGGCGCGCGCGCGGGTTGGGCATTTCGGCGGCGAGGGCGCCCAGGTAAGCTTCAAGGTAACGCTGGATGTTTTCCGGTGTCTCCGGCAGGCCGTAGTGGCGCAATACTTCGTGCGCGATCCAGGCATCGGTGCGGCCGGAGTATTCGAGCCAGTCGAGCGAGCCGTCGAGGCCGAACGCGGCCTTGAGCCCGGCGAGGAGCGCGCGTTCGCCGGCGCCGCCGGAAGTAATGAGGGTGCCGTCGATGTCCCAGAGGATGAGCTTCTTCATGAAGGAAATAGAAATTGCGCGGGCTGGCCGGCCGGGGGCAAGCGTCTTCGTGTGGGTTGAACGGGGAATTTTTTGCGCAACCATGGAGTCTTATCTTTGTCCCACCCATTGATTCCACCATGAAAACATTGCCCCAATTAATTCTCGTATTCGCCGGTTTGGTTTTGTGCGCGGGCTGC
>Ga0210398_10000093_pt1 | contig 112150 bp, 86 predicted proteins | sample IncBWC4OmetaG_FD_161047 | JGI IMG/M metagenome (GOLD analysis project Ga0210398, IMG submission 161047) | Forest soil microbial communities from Barre Woods Harvard Forest LTER site, Petersham, Massachusetts, United States - Inc-BW-C-4-O | ecosystem: Environmental > Terrestrial > Soil >... | reverse complement strand
CAACCGTATTTTTACGCGAACCACATGAACGCCTATGCGGTCGACGCCGACAATAATGTGATTTTCTCCTTTTCCTTTTGGGCGAATGACGCCAACAATGAAACTCTTCAGTATTCCTACGACGGCGCCTATTTCAACGTCCAAAACTTGCCGACCTACAACGGCGACGTAACCGCCGGCTTCGGGATCGTCATCACGTATGACTCAGATGCAGCCGTAGCCGCGATTGCGGCCTACGCTGGCCTGACGCCGGAGTCGAAGGCCGCGCTCCCCTTTGCTTTCGGCGAACAGGATTTCTATCCGAACGTTTCCTCGGCGGTGTGGGAGCAAGACATCATGGCGGCGGCGGCCGGAGGCCAGGCGACGGCGGCCTTCTTCACCGAGCAGAACCAACTCTATCAGTTTGTCCAATATGTGAATGGCGTGGGGCAGGGGGCGTGGATCTCGTCCACCGATCCGGACGGGAACCCTTGCATGATCGCAATCCTGGAAGGCGGGACGCAAGAGGATACGATTTCGATGGTGGTCACCGGCGACGCCGTACCGGGAGTATTCGACACCAGTCAGGCCGCCGCGGTGGAGACCCCACCCACCGATCCGAGGATCCAGGCGATTATCGCCGCGGCCTACCAGAATCGGCCTTCCCCCAATCGTCACCGCTATTCGCGATTGACGGGTGATCAGGGTGCGGGCGGCTTCACCTGGGCAGGAGGAAACTACAACATCGTCGGCAGCATAACCACGACGGTGGTGTACGACAAGACTCCCGCGTGGTACCTGACCGCGCCAATAGGTATCGCCTCTGCGGTTGGACAGGGGGTTCTGGCGAACGTCGCCTGGCCGACACTGCTCGGTCCGCTCTTCCGGGCAACCCTCACCGGGCTACAGTACGCGTGTCGGGGCATCGTCGCGATGTCGGTTCGAATGCTTCCGGTTATTGCGGCCGAGGCGTGCGAAGCGGTAACCGCAGCCGGAATCGCCGCCGGCTTCGCCTTCAGCGTAACCGGCGGCTTGGCCGTGGTGGGTATCGTTATCCTGATAGCCCTGCCGATCATTCTCGGACTCGTGATGCACGAGTCTTCCCAGACTTTGCGCTTTTACAACCTTACGCTCTACGATGTTCAATGGTCGTTGGCGGATGTCGCCTACGGAATTCTATCAAGCGGGCCGACAAGTTCCGTGGGCAGTCCGGACTTCTTGAGTGTGATCCCCGCCGGCCACTATATAACGGTGGGCCAAACACAAACATTAGTTTACAGGGAAGCGGACTTTACTTGGGGCAGCGACTCGCAGATTCACGGAATCCAGTACATCCTGGCTTTGACCATCACGGATCCCGCCAACAACGGCCAACTTGTCGCGAATGCAGCCATTGCTTTCGACATTCCGTGGGCCGGCGACAACTCTCTGGTGGCCACGTTTTCGCCCCCCTCGAATATCACCGACCTCTATGACGATACGCAACAGGAAGTGAGTGAAGCTGCCACGCAAGCACTGGCCAACGGCAAAACGTTGACACTGACGGTGACCTACGACTACCTGGACGGGGAACATACGCTCCCGGGCGGGGCGGAGGGGTACACTTACAACTCCCTCACGGTACTGAGCATAGCTTAAAGCTCAACCGAGCTCGATTGTCGACCGCTCAGGACTGCGAGTAGTCGTAAAATCCACGACCCGACTTGCGGCCCAGTCTTCCCGCCGCCACCATTTTCGCGAGCAATGGGCAGGGCCGGTATTTGGAGTCGTGGAAGCCGTCGTAGAGCACTTTCATGATGTCGAGGCACACGTCGAGCCCTATGAAGTCCGCGAGCTCGAGAGGACCCATAGGATGGTTCATGCCGAGCTTCATCACCGTGTCGAGCGCCTGGGGTTCGGCCACGCCCTCCATCACCGCATAAACAGCCTCATTGATCATCGGCATCAGTACGCGGTTGGAGATGAAGCCGGGGAAGTCGTTCACGCGTACGGGAGTCTTTTCGAGCGACGTGGCCAGCTTTTCCGCCACGTCGAGCGTTGCCGGAGACGTTTCGAGGCCAGGGACGATCTCCACCAGCTTCATCACCGGCACCGGGTTGAAGAAATGGAGCCCGATGAATTGCGCGGGACGGCGGGTGACGGCGGCCAGCCGCGTGATGGAAATCGACGAGGTGTTGCTGGCGAAGATCACCTCGGGTCGCGCGCAGGCGTCGAGCTCGCGCCAAACGGCAGTCTTGGCGTCGAAGTTCTCGGTGATGGCTTCGATCACGAAATCGGCGGCGGCCACAGGATCGAGCACAGGCGAAGTGCCCAGACGCTCGAAGGCCTGATCACGTTGCTCCGGAGTAAGCCGGCCCTTCTCCGCGTCCCGCGCCAGGCCGCGGCCGATGCGCTCGACGCCCTTGGCCAGCAGCGATGGGGAAGCGTCCGACAGGACCACGGAATAGCCGTGCCGCAGCAGTACCTGGGCGATACCATGACCCATGGTGCCGGCGCCCAGTACACCGACGGTCCGGATCAGAAATTGAGTCATTGATTTATAGAATCATTTATGACCGGGCCGACGGATGATTGAGCGGTAATCGGTTTCGTCAAGCGGAGTTTGTATGTCCAGCTTTCGGCAGCTTTTTTCTTCTCTTGACGCTCAAATTTATCGAACTCATGGGTACCCTCTCGTAGCGCCATGGTCATTTTCTGGCTAAACCATTGCACCATGATACTTGCCCACCATCGTTCCCTGTGGTAGGTGGGCAGCGTTTTTAAGATACTCCCCCCTTCCTGCAGGAGCCCATCGACGAGCGCCTTGTGAGTGACGAAATCTGACGATTGGTGAGAACGCTCAGCAATTACCTTCTCAATTATTGGAAACACCTCATCGAGGTGAAAACTTGGTTTGTGTTTCATTCTGCCCTCCTCCGGTAGGTCAGTCGATTGCCCGATCTCAGTCTCGCTCTACCGCGAGCGCCACTGCATTTCCGCCGCCCAGGCACAGCGCAGCGATGCCGCGTTGCGCCTTGCGCCGGCCCATCTCGTGCAGCAGCGTGACCAGCACGCGCGCTCCGGAGGCTCCGATGGGATGCCCAAGCGCCACCGCGCCGCCGTTCACATTCGTCTTTTCGGGATCGAGGCCAAGCTCCTGAATCACAGCCAGCGCCTGCACCGAGAAAGCTTCGTTCAACTCGAAGAGGTCCACCTCGTCGAGCTTCCAGTTGAGCTTCGCTACCAGTTTGCGGACGGCTTCAACGGGCGCCATCATCACCCACTTCGGTTCCACGCCGCTCACGGACCGGCCCACAATGCGGGCCATCGGCTGGCGGCCAAACTCGCGGGCGCGCTCGGCGGAGGTAACCACGAGCGCGGCGGCGCCGTCATTGGTGCCGGGTGCGTTGCCTGCGGTCACGGTGCCGTCCGGCTTGAACGCGGGCTTCAGCCTGGCCAGCGCTTCGAGGGTGGTATCGGCGCGCGGCGACTCGTCGATCGCGAACATCACCGGCTCGCCCTTCTTCTGGGGAATGGGCACGGGGACGATTTCCTGGCTGAAGCGGCAGCTCTTGATCGCGTCCAAAGCGCGCCGATGGCTTTCCACCGCGTACGCGTCCTGGCGGGGGCGCGAGATCTTGTACTTGTCGGCGACGAGCTCGGCGGTCATGCCCATATGAAAGTCGTTGAAGGCGTCCCAAAGGCCGTCCTGAACGATGGCGTCGATCACCTTGGCGTGTCCCAGACGGTAGCCCTGGCGAAGCTGGGGCAGCAGGTAGGGGGCGTTGGTCATGGACTCCATGCCGCCTGCCACCACCACGTCCACATCACCCGTCTCAATGCCCTGGGCCGCCAGTGCCACCGCTTTCAAGCCCGAGCCGCAAACCTTGTTGATGGTCATGGCGGCTACACGATTGTCGAGCCCGCCCTTCAACCCCGCCTGGCGAGCGGGATTCTGGCCGAGGCCGGCCGAGATCACGTTGCCCATAATGATCTCGTCGACCGCTGAGGGCTCGATGCCGGCTCGTTTCACCGCCTCCCGCACCACCACCGCGCCCAGGTCCGTGGCGGAAAGCGGCGTGAGCGACCCCTGGAATTTCCCTACCGGGGTCCGCACGGCGGACAGAATCACTGCTTCTCGCATATTTTTTCTCTCAGGCCGGCAAGCCGTCGCCGCTCAGGTCGAGGGGTCGCGCGCCGCCGTACTGCGGACAATTGAAGGCTGAAGATTGCTCAAGCCATGTGGTCGCGGCATTTGCGCTTCAGCACGGCGTGCAACCGCTCCCGGACCTGGATGGGCAGCGCGAACAAGCGCCCGTCGCAACACAATGCGATGGTCTGGCGGGTGGTATCGACCACCACTTCGCAGTGATGGCAGCCGCAGGCGTGAGCCTCAATGGCGAGCTTCAATTGCGCGTCGATATCCCCGTCCAGGTAATCCGAGATCTGCCGAAAAACGTCCTGACAATCCACAGCTATCCTCGCTTGAAAACCTTGGCCAGCTCCTCACGCAGGCGGAGCCGCGCCCGGAACAGCCGGGCTTTAACCGCGCTGATGGTGAGGCCCAGCATCTCGGCCGTTTCCTCGGTTGAGAGGCCCTCCACGTCCCGCAACTGAAAGACGGTGCGAAACGAATCGGGAAGATTCTGAATGGCCTTCTCCATAATCTCGCGGGTTTCGGTGCGCCCGAGCAATTGCTCGGGATTGGGCTTCCAGTCCGCGAAATCGCGCGGGATGACTTCGCCGTTCTCCTCGATCGGATCGTCGAGCGAAACCGACTTGTCTGTCCGGCGCTTGCGCAGCTTCATCAGCGCCTGATTCACGCCGATGCGCACAATCCAGGTGTAAAATCGCGAATCCTCCCGGAACCTCGAAAGATTCTCGAACGCCTTCAGGAAGGTCTCCTGCAGTACGTCCTCGGCATCCTCGGCGTTGCCGGTGATGTTCAGCCCCAGACGATAGATCTTGCGCTCGTAACGGTTGACGAGCTGCTCGAAGGCGTCGTAGTCGCCCCCCTTGGCCGCCGTCACCAGCGCCGATTCACTTGGCTCGATCGTCCGTGGCGAAGTCTCGCTCATTTCTTAGATGACTCGTACTCGGCGCACGACGCGCGGCCAGGATGCGCAGGACGCACGTTTTGACCCCCTCACGCCTTCTTGCAAGGGTACCCTTACAGCATACGGGAACGCGCGCCCGGTTTCCAGCCGCCGGTCTCAGGCTACTGCCCAGTGGGCGCGTTCACCGGCAGGTCGGTCGACATTCCCCATGGCGTCGTGATCATCTGCCCGTTGCTCGATTGCAGGATGTACCACGTCCCGCTGGAAGGCCGCCACACCGCGATGTCGGTCTTCTCGTCGCCATCGTAGTCCTTCGCCACGGGAATGTCGCCGTTCTCGCCGAAGACGGTCGTGATCGTGTGCCCATTGCTGCTTTGGAGCCTGTACCACGTCCCCGTCGAGGGCCGGAAGACGGTGAAGTCCGCCTTGGTGTCGCCGTCGTAGTCTCCGGGAACCGGAATGTCTCCGGTCGAGCCCCACGCTCGCGTCACCGTGGCGCCCGTGCTGCTCAACATCACCCACCATGTGGCCGAGGAAGGCCGCCAGACGGCGTAATCCGTCCTGCCGTCGCCATCGTAATCGGCCGGAGTGGGAATGTCTCCGCTCGCGCCCCACTGCTGACTTACCGCCAGGCCGGTGCTGCTGTAGATCACGTACCAGGTCTGGTCGGACGGGCGCCAGACGGAGTAGTCGGTCTTCCCGTCGCCATCGTAATCGCCCGGTACCGGGATGTCGCCGCTCAAGCCCCACTGCTCGGTTACAATCTGGCCGGTGCTGCTGTAAGCGACGTACCAGGTCTGGTTCGACGGCCGCCAGACGGCGTAATCGGTCTTGCCGTCGCCATCGTAGTCCCCGGGTACAATAACGTCGCCATCCTCGCCCCACTGCCGGGCGACTTGCCGGCCCGTGGTGCTGTTCATCACGTAGTAGGTGCCGTCCGAGGGCCGCCAGACGCCGATGTCCGTCTTGCGATCGCCGTCGTAGTTCGCGATGTGCTTGTCGCGGCGAAACATCGAGGCTAGATAACTGGCTGGAATGTCGCCCGTCAGGCCCCACAGGGTGCTGTTCGTAGTACCGTTCGACGAATACAGGATCGACCACTGTCCCGTCGAGGGCTGCCAGGTGGCGTAGTCGTTTTTGCCGTCGCCGTCATAGTCGCCGGTCACCGGGATGTCGCCGACCGCGCCCCACTGCTCGGTGACGACCTGATCCGTGCTGCTGTATAGCACGTAGTATGTGGCCGTGGACGCGCGCCAGACAGCCAGATCCGTCCTGCCGTCGCCGTCGTAGTCGCCTTCCACCGGAATGTCGCCCGGCTGGCCGAAGGCGGTCGTCACCGTCTGGCCTGTGGTGCTGGAGATGATGTACCAGGTCTCGTTCGAGGGCCGGAAGACGGCGTAGTCCGTAACGCCGTCCCCGTCGTAGTCGCCGGTCGTGGGAACGTCGCCGGGTGCCCCGAACTGCTGACTCACTGTCTGGCCTGTGCTGCTGTAACGCACGTAGAAGGTGCCGTTCGACGGCCGCCAAACGGCCACATCCGTGATGCCGTCGCCGTCATAGTCGGCTGGCACGGGCACGTCGTCCGGCAGCCCGAAAACCACGGTGGTATTCGGGCCGCCGTTGTTCGACCGAATGTACCAGGTCCCGCTCGAAGGCCTCCAGGTCGCGAAGGCATCCTCGCCCACGCCGTAGTAATCGCCCGGCACGGACACGTCGCCCGGCAGGCCCCATTGCTGGGTCAGATTTTCACCGCCGTCGTTCGACAGGATGTACCACGTCCCCGAAGAAGGCCGCCAGGTCCCGATGTCGGCCTTGCCGTCCCCGAAGAAATCCACATTGAGCGTTGGCGTGTTGGCCACGCTGATTGCGACGCCCATCAGGCCGATACTTTGGGGGCTGCCGGGCGCATTGTCAGTGATCGCCACCGATCCGGTGAAGACGCCGGCATGGATCGGCGCAAACGTCACCGAGATCCGGCAACTTGCCAGCGGAGGAAGGCTTCCGCCGCAAGTGTTGGTCTGGGTGTATCCGGTGCTGGCGACGATGCCTGTGATGTTCAAGACTGCGTTTCCGTTATTGGTCAGGGTCACGAACTGAAGCGGGCTTGAGGTGTTCACAGGCTCGTTGGCAAAGGTCAGGCTGCTTGCGGAAAAGGTTGCGTTCGGCCCGGCCACAACGCCGGTGCCGCTTAAGGCCACCGCCTGGGGGCTGCCGGGATCGCTGTCAACGATCGTGACCGTCGCGCTCAGGGGGCCGAGCACAGTGGGCGTGAAGGTGACGTTGATCGTGCAGCTTGCTCCGGCGCCCACGCTCGAGCCGCAGTTGTTCGTCTGGCTGAAGTCGGCGGAGTTGGCGCCGGTGAGAGAGATGCTGGTGATGGTCAGCATGCTCGTGCCTTCGTTCGTGAAGGTGACGGCGACCGGCGGGCTCGCCAGGCCCAGGGCCTGGCCTCCGAAGAATATGCCGAGCGGTGACACCCGCACCACCGTGGCCGTGCCCGTCAACGGAACGGACTGCGGGCTGCCGGGGGCGTTGTCGGCAACCTGGACGGACCCACTCTGGAGTCCGCCCTGCGTGGGAGCGAACTGAACCGCAATCGTGCAACTCGTCCCGGACGCGACCGTAGAGCCGCAGGTGTTGGTCTCGGTGAAGCCTGCGCTCGCCGTGATACCGGTGATGTCCAGCGGTCCCGTTCCTGTGTTGGTTAGGGTAACGTTCTCGACCGAACTTGCCGTGCCGATGAGCTGAATCGGGAAGCTCAAACTGGTTGGCGCGAAGGTGAGCGAGGACGTGGCGCCGGTACCGGTCAGGCTCACGGCCTGCGGGCTGCCCGCACCGCCGTCACTCACGCTCAGGGCGGCCGTCAGGGTCCCGGTGGCGGAAGGGGTGAAGGTGACGTTGATCGTGCAACTCGACCCCGCGGGCAGGCTGGTCCCGCACGTGTTCGTCTGGCCGAAATCGCTGGCATTGGGGCCGGTGAAGCTGATGCCGTTGATCGTAATCGCCGTGGCCCCCTCGTTCGCGAGGGTGATGGGCTGCGAGGAGCTGGTGGTGCCTACGTCCTGGCTGGAGAAGGTCAGGGCGGCCGGCGTCAGCGAGACGCCGTTCTGGATCATCAGCGCGATGGTATTGGTGTTTTCGTATGGGCTGTTGGCCACCGCCAGATCGAGCCGTCCGTCGTTGTTGAAGTCAGCCAGACTGAGGCCAAAGGAGCCGGCTTCTCCCGCAAAATCGATGTGGTTCTGGAAGGTTCCGTCGCCGTTCCCGATCAGAATCGATACCGAGCCCGCGCTCCCCACGGGACCGGTATCGAGGACGGCCAGGTCCTGCTCGCCATCATTGTTGAAGTCCCCGACCTCCAAACTGGTCGGCCCCGTGGCGGTGTCGTAATAAGCCGGATTCTGGAAAGTTCCGTCACCGTTGCCCAGAAAAACGGCGACCTGGCTCGCGCCCCCGCTGAGCACCAGGTCCAGGTCTCCGTCACCGTTGAAGTCGGCTGCGGCCACCGAACTGTCGCCTACGATCGCCGCATAGCTCACCGGCGGTTGGAAGGTGCCGTCGCCATTGCCGAGCAGAATATCCACAGCGTACCCGGTGCTCAAATAGACCGCAATGGCCAAATCGATTTTGCCGTCCTTATTGTAGTCGCCGACCGCAACGCCGCCGAAGGCGTCGGCGCTGTAGGTGCTGACACTGGGGCTTTGAAAAGTGCCGTCTCCGTTGCCCAGGTAGATCGAGAGGGTGTAGGAGTAGAAGTAGCTGGCGGCGACACCGAAATCGAGCTTGCCGTCACCGTTGAAGTCCCCGACAAAAATATCGCCCACGTACTGCGGGGGCGAAAAAACGGCGCCGGGACTGAACGTGCCATCTCCGTTGCCCAGGAAGATCTGGATCATGGAGGCGCTTCCGGTGGCAGGACCTTGGGCGATCAGATCGAGATTTCCGTCACCATTGAAGTCGCCGACGGCGAGCGTAAAGGTATAGGCGGTTGACGTGCTGATCGGCGGCCCGAAGGCCCCGTCCCCAGCCCCCAGCAGAACATCGATCCCCGTGCCGGTACCGACAGCCAGGTCTGCTATGCCGTCGCCGTTAAAGTCGCCTGCGATCAAACTGGAGAGGTAGGGGGACGGTGTCAAATCGCTGTGTCCGAACATCAGCGCTGCTTCCGAGTTTGCGACCGGGAACGGAACCACATTTGAGGCGGGCGCCCCGGGGTTGACTACGGTCACTGACGCCGTTCCAGGATTCGCGATAAACGATACCGGAACGGTCGCGGTCAATTGCTGGTCCGAGTCAACCAGGGTGAACAGCGTCGCGCCATTCCACTCCACCACCGACTGGGGCGCGAAGCCGGTCCCGCTCACCGTCAAAGTAAAACTCGACCCGCCGGGCCTCGCAGTGTCCGGCGCGAGAGGCAGATTGATCAGCGGCACCGGATTATTCTGTGCCCACGCCGGCATGCCCGCCACAAGCAGAAGCAACATACCGCCCATCAGGCGGAACCGCGCCCGGAGCTGCGGCCTGGCCGGCAATCCGTATCTGGAACTGGCGGGCTCATGACCCATCATGTGCATCGCACAACCCCCTCAAGTCATCGCTGACTTGTCCGCATACGCTGGTACACGATCACGGCGCGGCAGCGACTCCGAATGCTGGAGCAACGTTGATGCCTGCCAACCGCATTCAAGTCGACGTAGAAATAGGCTTAGGGTTTGCGGGGCGTCGAATCGCCCCCTGCCAAGTCTCTGAACACGATGCGCGGAAAAGGATCACGGAAAAGTTGTACCACTCCGAAATCAGGACCTTAGTAAATCACTGGTCACTCCCGGTGTCAATAAAGATTGAGGTCAACCGCTTGATGAGACGAGTGGACCGAAGGGTGAGGACTGGCCGCGTAAATCTCCTTGCCCGTCAGGACCGTCTTAAGGCTATAATGCGTCCAGTTCTGAGAGGAGACCAGTGATGCCCGACGAACGTGCCGAGCGCGGCAAGGCGATCGAGACCGCCCTGCTGCAGATCGAGAAGCAGTTCGGCAAGGGGTCGATCATGCGCCTGGGTACCAAGTACGCGCTGGTACCCGTGGACGTGATTCCCACGGGCGCCCTCTCGCTCGACGCCGCGCTCGGCATCGGCGGCATACCGCGCGGACGGGTGGTGGAGATCTTCGGGCCGGAGTCGAGCGGCAAAACCACTCTGGCGCTTCAGGTGGTGGCCGAAGCCCAAAAGCGGGGCGGCATGGCGGCCTTCATCGACGCGGAGCACGCCCTGGACGCCACTTACGCCAAGAGACTGGGCGTGGACGTAGACAACCTGCTGGTGTCGCAGCCCGACTATGGCGAGCAGGCGCTCGAAATCGCCGAAGCCCTTGTGCGGTCCAATGCCATCGATATAGTCGTGGTGGATTCAGTGGCGGCCCTGGTACCGAAGGCCGAACTCGAAGGCGAGATGGGCGATTCGCTGCCCGGCTTGCAGGCGCGGCTGATGTCGCAGGCCCTGCGCAAGCTCACCGCCGTCGTCGCCAAATCGAAAACCTCCCTGGTCTTCATCAATCAGATCCGCGAAAAGATTGGCGTGATGTTCGGCAACCCCGAAACCACCACCGGCGGGCGAGCCCTGAAATTCTATTCTTCGGTCCGGGTGGACGTGCGCCGCATCGCCTCGATCAAGGAAGGCGACCGCGTGGTGGGGAACCGCACCAAGGCCAAGGTGGTAAAAAATAAGATGGCGGCTCCCTTTCGGGAGGCGGAATTTGATATTCTATACGGCGAGGGGATTTCGAAGGAAGGCGACCTGATCGATCTGGCCGTGGGGCTGAACCAGGTCGAAAAGAGCGGTGCCTGGTTTTCCTTTGGCGGCGAACGGATCGGGCAGGGCCGGGAAAACGCCCGGCAGTTCCTGCGCGACAATGCGGATGTTTGCCGCAAGCTCGATTTGGAAGTCCGCAAAGCTTTGAACCTTCCGCTTCCGACTGAGCCCCAGGCCGAAGCGGCAGCAGCAGCCGTCGCACGTGGAAAGAAACAATAAACAGAGTTCGGCCCTCGGCCTCGCTCGCCGGGCGCGAATTGAAGCTCACTCGTTGTCTGTCTTCCGCTGCCGGCGCCAGAAACGGAAACGCAGGCTCAGAATCGATCGTGGGGGACCAGGCGCCTTGAAAAAACTCATTTTCGCTTCGACTTTAGCCGCCGGCTTGATGCTGGCCGCACTCCTGATACCCGCGTCTGCCACGGCCTCCGCTGGCAGCGTCACCAAACGAAGCCTCACGGGCTCGTCATCCAATCCCAAACACATCGTCCATCTGCATCACCGGCCATCTAAGGGTCGCCTTCGTGCCGGCGCGCACCCGCGCACCCGCACCCACGGATGGACCTCGCCGACTTGGTTTGCTGATCCCACCCAGGGTGACGAGATCGCAGGTGAGGACCCATGGATCCGGCAGGCTGCGGTCAGTGCTCTCGGAAATTTGAACGGCAGCGTGGTGGTGGTGGATCCGAACACCGGGCGGGTGCTTTCCATTGTGAATCAGAAGTTGGCCATGACGGGCGCATTCACGCCCTGTTCCACCATCAAGCCCGTGGTGGCGGCGGGCGCCTTGCAGGAAGGCATCATCACTCCGGAAAGCACGCTGCGGGCCGAAGGCCGGTTCGCGTATACCTACGGCACCACGCGCGTCAACCTGGCACAGGCGATGGCTGCTTCCAGCAACGAGTTCTTCGCCAAACTCGGGCAGATGATGGGTTATCAGCGCTTCAGCCAATACGCGCACGAATTTGGCCTTGGCGAGCGCGCCGGCCTCGACATTCCGGGCGAAGCCCCCGGCGTGTTTCCAGACGCCCCTCCGGAGCAGGGCGGCATGGGCATGCTGACGAGCTTCGGTTCCGGAATCGAGATGACGCCTCTGCAACTCGCGGCCATCGCCTCGGCCATCGCCAACGGGGGCACGCTCTATTACCTGCAATATCCGCGCACCCCGGAGGACTTGGCGGACTTCGAGCCGCGGGTGCGGCGCCACCTCGATGGGCTGACCAACGGTCTTCCCGGCGTTCGCGCCGGCATGGCAGCCTCCGTGCTATACGGCACCAGCAAGCTGGCCTATAACCCCGCCGAGCAGATCTTCGGCAAGACGGGAACGTGCAGCGACGGCGGCACGCATCTCAGATGGTTCGGGTCCTTTGCGGGCGATCAGAACAAGGCCTATGTCATCGTGGTGCTGCTGCGCGGCGAAGGCTCGATGTTCGGCCTGCACGCGCCTGAAGTGGCGGGCAAGCTGTACCGCGGCCTACTGATGAATCCCGGCACGGAAGCCCAGACCCTGCTCCCGGCTGCGGTGCTGAGCAAGTAGCTACTTCGAGTCGGACACAGAAAAATCATAAAGGAAGCCGGGCAGGTCGCGGCCGCGAAAAAGGTAGAAGCCGTACTCGCCCGGGTCAAGATCGTCCGCCGGTTCCAGGCGGAACACCCCGCTTTCCACCTGCCGGGCATTAAACTCAACCTGTGAACGCAGCGGAACGCCGGCATTCGAGTTCCATTCCGGATCAGTGCTGATGGTGAACTCGCGATGATTGCCGCGCGTGCGGAGCTTCACCAGCACCAGGTCGCCGGCGCCGGTCCCCTCCTGACCGGAAGGGACGCGGTAATAGAATACCGGGGTCGCGCTCAGCGCGCGGGCGGCATGTTCGCCGAGAATCTCGGCGCGAGTCTGGTTGCCGCCGGACATCGGCAGTGATCCGGTCAGCGGCACCTTCTTGCGCGAGCGCGCCACCGAGACGGAGCGCCCTTCGAGCCGGACGAGGCCTTGCGGACTCAATTGGTAGAGGCCGGGATCGTGCGGGGGCTCGACGGGGGCGGCGGCCTGTAGAAGGATCAGGACGATGGCAGTTGTGATTGACATCCGGCGCGGGCGCTCGGCCCTGTTCAGATTATTACCGAAGTGTAACCGCAAGCGCCAGCGCTCCGGCAAGAGCGGTCCCGGCGAAGTTCACCACGCCGTTCGTCACCAGTCCCTGCCGCTCGACGGTGGCGCCGAGCAGGCTGTCTGCGAGGTTGCCGGCCGCCGCCGCCGCAAGCGCGATTCCGGCGCTGCCTGCAGTCACCAACCCCAGCCTCCAGGCCAGCGCCGCGATCAACCCCGCCGCGAGCAGGCCGGCCGCCGACCCCGGGAACGACACGGCCCCGTTTTCTCCGGCCCGGACCCGGCGCAAATCGGTGATCCGGTAAGCGTCGGCCGCCAGCCACTGGCCGATTTCGCTCGACACCGTATCCCCGGCCGCCTCGGCGAAGGCGGCCACGAAAGCCGCGAGGAATGCGGTCTCGTGGTGCGTCGTAATCACCAGCAGGGCGAAGAAAGCTCCGGGGCCAACGTTCGCCAGCGCTTCGCGCCAGCTTCGCGCTCCGCCGTCATGCTCGGCGATCCCTCGCATCAGCTTCTCGCGGTAGCCAAGCCGCGTGGCCATTGAGCCCAGCAGAAAGAAAGCGAAGAGAATCAGAAAACTCTTCCATCCCCAGCCAAGATAGATCAGCACACCGAGCCCGAATCCGACCGCGGCGCCGGACCTGCTGGCAGCCTTGACCCGGAGCGCGATCAGGGCGAAGGCCAGGTTCACCGCCAGGGCCAGAATCAGGCGGACGCCCAGATAAGGGAGGTTGCTCGCGAGCGCGGAACGCTCCATGAGCCAGGCGCAGAAGATGAATCCTCCGCAGGCGAGCGGCACGGTGACGTTGTCATCGAGTCCGATGGGCGCGCTCTCCACCGCCGCCCCTAAGAGCGCCGCCAAGGCGCAAATCAAGAGGGACTTGCCAACGGGAAGGGCAGGATTCACCCAGAGCGTGAGCCCTAGCGCGCCCGCGGTTCCGGTCAGGAAGAAGCCGGCAAATCCCGCGGCCGTCTTGGCCCGATTCCAGGGAAGCGCCGGAGCCGTGAGCAGCCGCCCTGCCAGTCCGGCTGCTCCGTCGCCGAGGGCCATTAAGGCCCACGCAGCCGCGACCACTTCCAGGTGATGGCGGAAGATCACGGTGAGCGCGAGCACCGAGATCGGGTACAGAATGATGCCGGTTCCGGGAGTTCGTTCGCTCTTTGAACCCGGCGCGGAAGCTGCGCCGGCGGGGCTCTTGCGTAGGTCGAGATCGAGTTCAGGCAGCAGGTAAAGATTGAAGAGCACGCCCAACAACGCCCCGAGCGCCGCCTGCAGCCAGTTGACAAACGGCAGCAGGAGGGCGAATCCGAGCAGAGTCAGGTTCAAAAGGCGGCGCGGCGGGAGCAGGGATGCGGCGATCGGCTGCGGGGTCAGGGTACGAGAGCTCATAATGACGTTACGCGCCGGTCAGATGTTCGACCGACGACCCGAAGTCCGCCGTTTCCGAAGGCCGGCATGAGTCCTCGACGGGGCAGGCGCATCGAATAACACGCACCGAATGGAGTGCCGGACGTGAGGTCTGAACGCGGGGCTTGGCTGTTGGGCCTGCGGCCTCATGTTATTGCGAATCGCACCGGCCGGCCCCTCATGATCTGCGCGTTGTAAGTTCACGGCCGAAGGGATAAAATAGCAGATTAAGTCCTGAAGGAGATTCATGAAAAAAGATATTCATCCCGCTTACCATGAAGTAAATGTCGTCTGCGCCTGCGGCAGCACGTTCAAGACGCGCTCGACCTACAAGGGAGACCTGCTGCACTTGGAGATTTGCTCCAGTTGCCATCCGTTCTTCACCGGCAAACAGAAGTTGGTGGATAGCGCCGGTCGCGTGGAGCGCTTTCAGCGGAAATACCAGCGTGGACCCAAGGCCGAGCCGGCCGAGACCAAGGCTCCGGCCGCCACCCACTAAGCGTACGCCAGTCTATGAGCGACGAGAGGCCTTCGGGCTCGAGCGTGGCTACCGAGCAGCCGGCTGATCCTTACATCACGAAGCCGAAGGTCTACCTCCTCGGCCGCCAGGCTGTGGTGGAAGACGAGCTCGCCCGCTTTCTAAGCGACGAGGGCTTGCAGTTCTCGACGGACAGTCCCGAGGCCGCCGAGGTGCTGGCTGAGATCGCCGGCCGTACCTGCTACATGTCGTTCGGCAAAGGGCGCAAATCCAACCAGGACTACATCGAAAATATTCTGGCCTCAAAGCACGGCAGTGTGCTTGAGCACGCCGTCTGGAACGTGCTGATCACGGGTGTCAGCCGGGCGCTCACGCACGAACTAGTGCGGCATCGCGCCGGCTTCGGATACTCCCAACTCTCCCAGCGCTACGTCGACGAAAGCGACGCGCGTTACGTGGTGCCGCCGCTCTACCAGCAGGACGAGGCGTTGCGCGCCAAGTGGCAGCGGACCATCGAAACCGTACGCCAGGCTTACGATGAGCTCGCCGAGGCGACCGGGTCCTACGTTCAGCAGCGACACCCGGAGATGACGCCGCGCGACCGCCGCAAGTGGGCGCGACAGGCGGCGCGTTCCATCCTGCCCAACGCCTGCGAAACCAAGATCTTTGTCACCGGAAATTCCCGCGCCTGGCGGCACTTTCTGGAGCTTCGCGGGAGCATTCACGCCGACACCGAAATCCGCCTGCTGGCCGTCGAGGTAGCCCGCATCCTCGCCAAGGAAAGTCCGAACATCTTCCACGACGTCGCAATCATCGAAGAGCCCGACGGCATGCCGTCCGTCCGCGTCCAACACTCCAAGGTCTAGGGTCACGTCTGCGACGCGACAGCGGCTTTAATTTCTACAGCAACGCCACGAAAGGCGGAATCCCTGGTTTTCACCCGGATTCTAAAAGCCCCCGCTTTGCAGACTCGCGAACGTGACTCCGCGGCAGCTAGGGTGTGACCGGTCCATAGACGTCCAATTCACCTTTGGCGCCGACGTACACGCGGCCGTTCACGACCAGAGGAATGTTGAATCGCACGCCGACGCCGCCCCGGTCTCGGATCGGCACCTGTTCGCTGCTGTAGAGGTCGCGCGAGACGTCGGCGGCGTCGAAGGCGCGCAGAACCTCCGGTGCCCCGTCCGGTTCGTTCCACCGTTTGGAAGAGAGCGCCCAGACGATGCCGTTCTTCGCGCCGTTCGCGGAGACAGTCGGCGTCGCGCCCGGATCGATGAACTCGACCCTGCCTTTGCCCGCCGGCTTCAGAAGGCCGTGGTCGAGCACGAAGTCCTTAAGGACGTCCTTGCTGCCGATGAAATAAACGTGCCGGTTCCAGTAAGCCGGCGCGCCGAAGAAATCCCCCACCGCTTCCGGCAGCGCCTGCACCGCGTGACGGTCATCGCCCTCCTGGAAATGCCCGAGATGGTCCCGATCGATCAGGTAAACCGTGGCGCCCTTGCCGGCCACCACAAGCAGGTGCGGATGCGGTCCGGGCTGGTCGGGAAGGAGTACGGGGCCGCCGGAGCCGAGATCGTTATCGCTCGCGTCCAACTCTTGCTCGTTGTGCGGTGTAAAGTAGTCGCGCAGATCCAAGCCGTGATCGGCGAGCGCGAGTTTCAGGACGCTATCGCCATAGTCGCGGCCGCCGGAGGCAGCGTCAAACTTGCCGTTGCCCGTAGCCAGGAAAACGTTGCCCTGATCATCCGCCGCGATGCCCGCGTCGCCCGCCCAGACCCCGCTCTGCTCGGCGTCGGGCGAGGTATTGAACACGCCGGACTGGGCCAGCGTCTGCGCGTCATAAGCCATCACCCAGCCGTGGTAAGGACCCACATCGCAGGAAGAAGCCCACGTCAGGTAGACTTTGCCATTGGCAAGCAGCAACGAGCTGCGCGGCAGTTCGTATAGAGGATTGAAGTCCACCTTGCCCCCGGAGCCGCCGCCTCCACGGCCCGCGACCGACGCCTTGATCTCCACCGGGCCGCCGAACTTCTCCACGCCCGTGGTCACGGCAAGGGCGTGCAGCCGCTGAACGTAGCGGCTGGAAAACGCACCGTCCTTTTCCTTGGTACGGGCGAGCACGTACAAGGTTCCGCTCGGAAGATCGATGACGGGGGTCGGCGTGATGCCGACCTCGGGCTGGATAAAAGGGCAAGCGACGTCGCGCGCGGGTACGGCCGTCACGCCGGCGCCGGGGTTCGTGAAGTTCACTCTCCAAAGCGGCGCCTGTGATTTCCCGTCGGCGTCGAAGGCGTAGACGCTGTCGTGTTCGGTGGCCACGAACAACACGTTGTGCGTGCCCTGGCCGGGGATCTCGAGGCGAGGGATGTAGAGAGGCTCGGCATAAACGGCGCCGTCGACGGGGAACTCGAACTGCTTGCCAAACCGGTTCGAATTCACATTGGCGGGCGTGAGGATGGTCTCGTGGAGATTGGCTCCCGTGCGGGCGTTATCGTACTGTGAGGTCAGGACCTGGCCAGGCGCAGATGGAGGCGCGACGGCCGCCGCCAGGATCAGCGTCGGCAATGCCCGGAGCGCGTTTCTTAGCGCAGTTCGAATTTTCATTCGCTCTCTCCTTTGCCGCCCTTATGGCCGGACGCGGGCTTGGATGCAAGCAGGCGGCCCGAGGTGACCACGAAAGCCTCGATGAAGAATGCCGTAGAGCCCGGCAGTTCGCAAGACCGTAAAGCGCGGAGTGGTCTTGATGGTGATAAACTGCAGCGGATCGGATTCAATACCATGATGGTAAAAGCGCGGTAGTGCCGGCGGCAGAGCCCGCAAGCGGTCAGTCTTTTTGGCACGCGCATATGACGTAGCTCACGAAGAAGGGGCCTTCCGGCCCAAGGAGGAGGGGCATACGATGAAAAGCGATTTGTGGCTTAAGTATCGGTGGTGTTGCGCCGTGATAGCTTTCTTGATCGTTCCGATGTGGGCACCCGCACAGACGCCTTCCGTGTCCACCTGGCATAACGACAACCTTCGCGACGGCCAGAATACTCAGGAGACGATCCTGACTACTGCCAACGTCAATTCCACGGCCTTCGGCAAGCTGTTTTCCTACATGGTGGATGGTGAGATTTATGCCCAGCCCCTGTACGTTCCCAACTTGAGCGTCGCCGGCCAGACGCACAATGTTGTCTACGTGGCCACGGAGAATGACAGCGTGTATGCCTTCGATGCCGATGGCCTCGATTCCTCACCGTTGTGGCACGACAGTCTTCTGGCGCCAGGAGAATCCGCCATACCTTGCAAGCTAAAGGGGATCTGCGGCGTGGTGAGTCAAACGGCCGGGATCACGAGCACCCCAGTCATCGACGTGACCGGCACGACCCTTTACGTGCTCGTCTTGACCCTCGAGACGAACGGCAGTTACCTGGACCGCCTCCACGCGCTCGACCTTACGACCGGAGCTGAAAAGTTCGGCGGGCCCGTCGTGATTCAGGCCTCGGTACCGGGGACCGGTGCGGGCAGCGTGGGCGGGGTTGTGACTTTTAACGCCGCGCAGCAGCTTCAGAGGCCGGGCCTGCTGCTGTTGAACGGCGCGGTCTACATCGGCTGGGGCTCGTTCGGCGACATCGACCCGTACCATGGCTGGCTGATGGGATACAACTCAACCACACTCACGCAAGTGGCGGTGTTCAATACCACGCCCAATGGCACGCGCGGCGCCATCTGGCAGGCCGGCGGCGGGATCTCGGCGGACTCGAGCGGGTTCATCTATCTGCAGACTGCGAATGGCACTTTCGACGTCAATGTGGGCGGCATCGATTACGGCGACAGCTTCCTGAAGATCAGCACAACCGGCGGCTTGAGCGTGGTGAACTATTTCACACCTGACAACGAAGGCATGCTCGAGTACGACGATCTCGATCTGGGATCGGGGGCCGGCCTGATACTGCCCACACAGGCCGGAAGCCATCCGGACGAAATCGTCAGCGCCGACAAGCAGGGGTTGATCTACCTGGTGGATCGCAACGCCATGGGAGGATTCAGCTCGACCACGAATAATAACGTTCAGACCCTTACCGGCCCCACCGGCGGGTATCGTGACAGCGCCGCCTATTGGAACGGCGCCCTCTATTACCACGGCCTCGGGGACTATCTTCGACGCTACACCATCAAGAACGGTCTGCTTTCCACCAATTCTGTTTCGAAGTCCCCCACCACCTATATGCAAGGCAGCACGCCGTCAGTTTCGGCCAATGGAACAAAGAACGGCATCGTCTGGACCATCGATCCGGGAAAGCCGCCTTTCAAGGAACCCGCTGTCCTGCACGCTTATAACGCCCTCAATCTGGCTCAGGAGCTTTACAACAGCAGCCAGGCCGGGACGCGGGACACGGCGGGAAACGGCGTGAAGTTTACGACGCCGACCATTGTCAATGGCAAGGTCTACATCGGAACCGCCAACCAGCTCGACGTGTACGGGCTGCTGTGAGGTCTGAGCGATGCTGTCCGTTGCTCGTGAATCCGAATGAACGAGCCGGGACATCAACATGTGGTGAGGCCCAACGAAGGCTCTCGCGGGCGCGATTTCCGCGCTGAGGGAAGTCCCCTTCGGGACGCTGGAGGTTGGTGATGTTCCTCATCCTGTTTTTCATTCTGCTGGTTCTGTGGGTGCTCGGCTGGCTCACGTTCCACGTGGCCGGAGCGCTCATTCACATCCTGCTCGTCCTGGCGGTTATTTCGCTGGTCGTCCATCTGATACGGGGCCGGAGCAACTAAGCCCGCTCCCCGGCCCCGCTGCCAGGGGGCGGGCGGCGGTTACACACGGCATTCGGCGCTAGGGATGCGTCAGCGTGGGCTCTTGTTCAGACTTTGATGAAGATGCGTTTGCGATACAGCAGCCAGGCGAACAACCAGCACAGCAGCACGTAGGCCAGAGAATAAAGCAGCGAGGCGTTAGCCGGCGCCGCCAGGGGCGCAAAGACCCGCTGATAAATGACCTTTTGCAAAGTGACCAACCCGCCGCTTGCCGAATGGACATGCAGGCTCTCGAGAGCGTTCGCCAGTGCCTCCGAGAAGGTGTAGGCGGCGATGGCGTTGGCGCCAAAGACGATGGCCGGCAGGGTCCAGCGCCCACGCTTTTGCATTGCGTCCAGCAGCCAATAACACACCGCGAGGCAAACCAGGGCGAGGCCGGCGGTAAAGAGCACATAGGAACTGGTCCACAGCTTCTTGTTGATGGGGAACCATAAGTTGAAGAATTTGCCGGCACCGAGGCCGGCCACCCCTGCGGCCAGCATCCAGGCCGCCTTGCGTTTGGCGCTGGCGCCCGAGCGCAGCCATTCCCCCGTGAGCGCGCCGATGAGCGTGGTGGCAAGCGCCGGGATGGTGCTGAGCAAGCCTTCAGGATCACGCGTGCCTTCGTAGAGGTGGCCAAAAAGGAGGTTGCGGTCGAGCCACGCCGCCAGGTTGCGGTCCGGATCGAGCAAAGGAATGTCGTGGGTCGGCACACCGAACCCCGGCACCGGAACGAAGCGCATCAGCACCCAGTAGCCTACCAGGCAAATTGCGATGACGGCCACCCGCGCCCGTGTCCCCGTCCAAAGCACCACCACCGAGCAAACCAGGTAGCAGAGCGCGATCCGCTGCAGCACGCCTTCGATGCGAATGCTGTGCAGATCATACCGGTCGGGAAAGCTGTTCACCACAAAAACGCCGATCGCAAATAAGATCGCGGCGCGTTTCACGACGTGAAGCATCAGGTGCGCGCGCGAGTCGCCGTGCTTGAGCCGCGAAGCGAACGAAAAAATCATCGAAACGCCGACGATGAAGAGAAAAAAGGGAAAGACCAAATCGGTAGGCGTCCACCCGTTCCATTGCGCATGCTTGAGCGGCCAATAAGCTGCATTGCCGTCGCCCGCGTTGTTCACCAGAATCATGCCGGCGATGGTGATGCCGCGAAAAACGTCGAGGGAAACGAGTCGTCCCACCAAAGATTGGGGCAGTTCAACGGCAGTCGTCGTCTGCAATTCGGTGCGGTGGTCTTGAGTTGATATGCCCATGCCCGATCGTCGGCTCGCCTCGTGCGCGGCGTGCCGGGCGGCTTTTGGCGGCCGCCGGCGCCATCAGTCATATTATCTGAAAGCAGGCGACGGTGGATCGCCGGGCGATGTCAGCTTCGGCGCGACTCCCGCGCCAGACCTTCGTGCACGAGCATTTTCAACAGCGTCTGGTACCCGATCCCCTTGCGCTCGGCGATCTCGCGAGCCTGGGTGAGATCGGCTCCGGGCAGGCCGATGGCAATCTGTACGCTCTTCTTCTCATTCAGCTGCGTGACAAGCCTCGATGCCCTCACCGGCGTCCCCTTCGACCGAGCGTCGACGGACTTCCGCTTCACATAGGCGCGCCCCGCCGGACTTGCCCACCAATCCGCCTCCTCACTCTAGCTGCTGAACCGCGGCATCTGTAGCGGCTTTTCCCTCATAGGATTCACTCTCCCTGCGCGCCTCCAGTGATACTCGCTCCTCTGCTCTCAGTCGGCGGCGGCTTCGGTGGGATTTTCGGCGATCACGATTTGAGGCTTGGGACGCCAAAGCGCGGAGGTCGCCCAGTAGACCACGAATCCGGCCAGAATCATCAAGGCCCCGAACAGCAGGCCGTTGATACCGAGCACCTGCTCGTGATCGCTGTGGACGAGCGCGAGGGCCAGCAGGGCCGTCGGAAAGACGCCGGCCAGGACGGCTCCCGCCATGCCTCCCGGTACGCGGAAGTCGCGCCGCAGGTGCGGCTCGCGGATGCGGAGCACCACCAGGGCGACGAATTCGAGCGTGAGGCTGCCGCCGTAGAGCAGGATGTCGAGGGTGACCAGGCGCTCAAACCCGAGACCGAGGCAGAGCGCCCAGCCCGCGGCGCAGGCCAGGATCGCGACCCAGGGCGCGCGGGTCCGCGGGTGGACCTTCGCAAAGACGCGCGGCAGCATGCCGTCCTGGGCCATGGCCAGCGGCAGGCGCGAATAGCTCATCACCAGGGCGTTGAACATGCCAAACCCGCTCATCATGCCGCCGAGCACCAGCGCGACGCGCAACCACTTCCCGGCCATCAGTCCTGCTAGATCAGCCCAGGACCCGGTTTCGAAAGCGGCGGCGGGCACGCCCGTGATCTTGACGGCGACGACAGGCAGAATGTAGCTCAGCGACACCAGGAGCACGGCCACGATCATGGCGCGCGGGTAGGTCCGCTGCGGACGCTCTACTTCGAGCGCGATCGTGGAGGCGTTGTCCCAACCCATGTAGTTCCACATGGCGATCAGCGTGCCGCCGAGCAGCCCTACCGTCGAAGTGACCGGCGCGGTGTGCGCGTGGGCCAGAGCGCCGGCCTGAAACGGCGCCAGCACCACCATCACGGCGAAAGGAGCGGAGAGCAGAAAGAAGAGCCAGAGCGAGGTGATGCCAACCACGCGAATGCCGGCGATATTGAGCGCGGCGCAGGTGGCCACCACGCCGAGGGCCACCATCTCGCCTCGATGTGCGACCGCAAACCACGGGACGAGCCGCGTGAGGTAGGCGACAAAGAGCGTGGGATAAATCGCCATGTCGAAGATGCTGGCGGCGAGCGAAAGCCATGCCTCCTGAAAGCCCCAGAAATTGCCGAGAGCCCGCCGCACCCAGGCGTAGTAGCCTCCTTCGGCGGGCAGCGCGCTCGCGAGTTCGCCGATCATGAAAGCCGCCGGCAGGCTCCAAACGAGCGGCGTCAGGAACAGGATGAGGACGGCCAAGCCGTAGCCGGCGCCATGCACGACATCTTCGGTACCGTAGGCTCCGCCCGATACCATGAAGAAAGTCGCGGCCACCAGGGGCCAGAGCGTCATCCTGGCCATCTTCTTCTTCGCTGTGGGTAAGGCTTGCGGCTGGAGTTCTGCAGGAGGGGACAGCGTGCTCAATTTTTCTCTCTCGCACCTCCTCGGCTGAGTGCGCCCTCATCGGGAGCGAACTCGCCCTTTGCAGAATACAAACTTCCGCGCAGCATGCAAGAGAAAAATGAGACTGAGCGCTTTACGTCAGCACGCGGTCCAGGACCTGTCCCACGGCGCGGTAGCCTTCGAGGACGGCGACTTTGTGATCCATGGCGCCGCCGAGCTCGGTGTTGGCGAACGTGATGCGTCCGAAAGGCACATTGCGCAGGATCTCGCGCGGCGCCGGCCGGCCGTCTTTGCCGAAGAAGAATCCGGGCTGCGGATTCACATACGCGTGGCCCCAGCGATTCAAAATGATGCCTGCGATGTCGCGCCCCGGGTCGAAGCCCGTGGGCCCGAACATTCCCGTCATTTGCTCGCGAATCTGCCGTTCGTATTCTCTGAAGGGCGTGGCCAGCAGCTCGGCGCGGCCGCGATTTCCCTGCTCCGCGATCCCAAGGCCGGGATAGCAGTAGAGCACCTTGAACGTGAGCACGGCCGGCGACTCCGGCCCGATGGTCTTCTGGTCGGTTGAGAACAGCGGAACCTTGTGAACGCAAACAAAACTGCCGAGGCCCTCGTACCAGTTCGCGCCTGAGATGCCGAGCTTGTAGAGGAACATCCAGTTTCGCACGGCAACGTTGATCACCATGCAGGGCGACCGATAAAACTGGCTGTAGGCGTCGAGGTGGCTCGCCGGCAGGTCGCGCACGACGCGCTTGGTGGTCCAGCCTCCGCCCGCCATCACGACAGAGCGCGCTTTCAGGCGATACACCTTGCCGCCCCGCGTGTACGTAATCCCGACGAATCCGGACTTCTCCGGTTGTCCGGGGTGCTCGTGCTCCACGCGGACCACCGTGGCTCCGAGGCGCAGTCGCGCCGGCGCTTCGCCCCCCGGCGGATCGAGCGCCGCAAAGTCCACGTCATTGCGGCATACGGCCTCGAGCGTCTTCGGGCCCGGAATCGAGTCCGGGATCAGCGTCTTGACCATCTGTCGCGCGATGCCTTCGTTGCCTCCGGGAAACGCCTGCCAGCCTGTCTCGGAGCTGTCATCAAGGCAGTGCAGTTCGTCGAAAGCGTATTCGCAATAGGCCGAGAGCACATCCGGGCCGAGTCCATATCCTCCGCCTTCGCCCGGCGTCATGAACGTGCGGATCACGTCGCGGGTGAGGCCGCGGTCGTCGATGAGGTGTTGCTCGAGGGTCATGCTGTCGAGCCGCCGCGATTTGGCGTCGCCGGGATAGTCGTAGGGCTTGGCAAAAGAGCCCGCGCGGCCTCGCCTGCGCCGCAACTCGGCGCGCATGGCAGGCGGCACCGGCAGCTTGTCGGGATTGTCAGCCATCGAGCCGATAAGCCACAGGCCGGGCTTCTGCCCGAACCTGGCGCCGAAGTAGGTCCCGTTCGGTCCGGGCATCTGCTCAAAGGTGCGGCCGAGCGTCATCTCCGGCAACGGGCTTCCCCAGGTCTGATACTTGAATCCGGCGAGGTCGAGGCCAATCATCTCGTAGAATCGGGCCACGAAGCTGTGCGGAAAGGGAATCTGGAAGTGATCGGCGCCCTGCGGCGCCATCAGCCGTTGGCCGTCCACCATGAACTCGTTGCGCCGCGCTTCGCCGCCGAACATGGCATGATTCTCGAGCACCAGGCATTTCAACCCTTTGCCGCCCTGGGTCTTAAAAGCGAGCGCGGCGCCGAGACCGCTCACGCCGCCGCCCACGATCACGCAGTCGAAGACCTCACCAGTGTCGATGGCGTCGGCGGGCGGCGAATCGAAGGCGTGATCACGAATGCGATGCGCGGCATTCATGGCTTCGGCGGTGTTGCCGTTCGCGTTCCGGTAGTCGCCCACGCCGCCCGGGCCGGTCCAATCGTCGTCAGGACCCTCGGCCAGAAGCTGACGGGGAAAGGCGGGGCCGAGCAGCAGGCCTCCTGAAGCGAGCAGGGTGGAATTCAGGAAGTCGCGCCGGCAGATTCGGCTGTCCATCCCGAGGGCCTTGTCGTGTTTCGAGTGAGGCATGAATCCTCCGTCGATGCATGATGCCGAAGATGGTGTGGGTTCGCAAGGCCCGAGCGGTCGCTTCGCTTCTAAAGCCTTCTACACGGAGATCACGGAGCTCGACGCTCTCTGTGTCTGGTTTTTGCGTGCCACAGAGGGCGCGGAGAAAACGCGCATGGAAAGCCGGTGCACCGATCAACTGGACCGCTTGGCTTCGGCTACGGCGTCGGGTAACGGCGCTTCCTGGACGGGCGCGTGCTCTCGAGGCAATTCGATCACGAAGCGCGCGCCCTGCCCGGCCTCGGACTCCGCGCGGATGCGTCCGCCGTGCGCTTCCACGATCTGGCGGGTGATCGCGAGTCCCAGGCCCGTTCCCTGGGCGAATCCGGGACGGAACGGCTCGAAGAGGCGATCGAGTTGTTCAGCGTTGAACCCGACACCCGTATCGGCGAGGATCACGCGAACCGTCGCGCCCTCGCCTTCCACGGTTGCCGTCAGCACGCCGCCCGCGGGCATGGCCTTCAGTGAATTGTCACAGATGTTCCAGAACACCTGGCGCATGCGGTCAGGATCGACCGCCGCGGTCACGGGTCCCGGCGGGAAGCGCCGCTCCAGCCGGCAGCCTCCGGGCAGTACGCGGGGATGGTGTTCGAGCAGGAGCAGGGTTTCGTCGAGCAGAGGCACCAGGTCCACGGTTCGGACTCTCAGGCGCTGCTCGCGCGAGTAGGCCAGGAACTCCGAGACCAGCTTCTCAAGGCGCGATGACTCATGGTTGACGATCTCGATCAGCTTGGCCTGATCGCTCTCGAGCCCGCCCAGACTCTGCAGGACCTGGACCGAGCCGGCGATGGACGCGAGCGGATTGCGAATCTCGTGGGCGATGGCGGCGGCCACCCGCCCGAGCGTCGCCATGCGGTCGCGGGCCTGGTACTCCGCCTCGCGCCGCTTTTCGTCGGTGAGATCCTGGAAGGTGTAGATGTAACCCGACACGCCTTTCTCCGCCAGCCTCAGAGGAGAAACCGAGTAGCCGAGAATGCGCGCGGCGCCGTCCGGTCTGCGATAGGCGATTTCGCGCCGGACGTAGGTGCCGGGATTGAGCGGAGGAGGATCCTCAGCCGGCGCGGGCGGCGGCTCGAGCTCGGGCAGCACGGTCTGCATTTGCCGTCCCTTCACTTCCGCGGCACCGCGGCCGAGAATGCGCGCGCCCGCCGGATTGAGCTCGTGAATCACGCCGTCGAGCCCCGTACGAATCAGGCCGCCGCGCATGCTCTGGATGATGTTCTCGTTGATAGCCGCGAGGCTCTCCACTTGCACAGCCTTGTCGCGCAATTCCACGTCCGTGCGGCGCAGGGTTTCGGCCAGGAAACTCGCGAGATAAGCCACCGCGAAGAAGCCGAAGAGGCTGGCCGCGATGCGCACGCCCAGCGCCCGCGGGTCCACAAACGGCGCCGACGGTGAGGCGAGAAACGCGATCCCCGGATGGCGCGCCACCAGCTCCGGATAAAGGCCCGGCAGGTTCGCAAGCTCGACCATGGCGCCCAGGCACGCAAAGCTCACGCCGGCCACCAGGTAAGCCTGCCCGCGCGAAAACAGGATGCTGGCCAGGATGATGGCCACAAGATACAGCGAGAGATAGTTGCTGCTGAGATCGCCGGTCACGTGGACCACCGTCGTGATAACGGCGATATCCACGTAGACCTGCAGCTTCGCCTGCAGAAGGTAGTCGTGCCCGAGCTGGTGGTAGATCAGAAAGAAGAGGCCGATGACGTACCAGAGGATCGCGACCACGCCCAGGCGCTCGATGGATCCGGCGCCGGCCGAGCCCGGCGCGAGTTCGCTCGTAACGAAGTCGATGGCGAACACCAGGGTGATGATGACGAAGCGGATTTTGATGACCCAGAGAAGCCAGGCGCGAAGATCGGCCGTGGATTGCATACGCTGACTCGGTGATTATAGGCCGGTTCCCGGCTTCAAAGCGCGCTTGCCGGTTGACTGTCCTGATGTTGATTTACAATCGGGGAGCCAGGTCGATTCTGATATGTTTGCCCCCTGGTAGTCTTCGCCAAGTGGGGTTGTGCCGGTTAGGATTGCGAAGGGGAGGTGTAAAGATGGAAACACTTTGGCAGGACGCGCGCTATGGTCTTCGAATGCTGGGAAAATCTCCCGGTTTCACGGCGGTTGCCATTCTGACTCTCGCCCTCGGCATTGGCGCGAACACCGCCATTTTCACTCTGATCGACGCCGTCATGTTGCGCTCGCTTCCGGTGCGCGATCCGGCGCGCGTGGCGGTCTTTTCATGGAAGGCGCACACCGACCCGAAATATCACAGTTACAGCAGCTTCGGCGATTGCGGGCGCGGCGGTGAAGGTTCCGGCTGCTCGTTTTCCGCTCCGCTGTTCGATGCGATGCGCACCCAAGCCAAGGTCTTCTCCGGCCTTACCGCTATCGCCGGGCCGATGCAGGTGGTTCTGAGCGGCAACGGTGCGCCCAGCATGGCGCGAGGAGAGATCGTCTCGGGCACCTTCTTCTCAACGCTCGGTGTGGAGACGGTTCTTGGGCGGCCGCTCGGCCCGGCGGACGATTCGCCCTCGGCCGCGCCAGCCCTGGTCCTGAGCTATGCCTACTGGCAAAAGGCGTTCGGAGGGGATCGCTCGGTCCTCGGCCGCACGGTTCGATTGAACGGCGCGGCCTTCACGATTGTCGGCGTCACCGATCCACATTTCACAAACCTGGCCCCCGGCAAGACGCAGGATTTCTTTCTCCCGCTCGGGTCTGCGCCGGAACTCAAGGTGGGATGGCTAAGAGGGCCAGAGGTCATGGCTGACTCTCAGAGTTGGTGGCTCGTCATGCTCGGCCGGCTGCAAGGTGGGGTTTCGATGAGCCAGGCGCAAGCCGCCGCGACATCGATCTTCCGCAACCAGATGCTTCACGGCGCTAAGCCCCTTTCGACGGAAGCGGACAACCCGGCCATTGTGCTCGCACCGGCGCCGGAGGGACTGACGGGCCGGCGCGGATCACTTTCCAGCCTACTCTATGTGCTGATGGCTGCGGTCGGCTTCGTCCTGCTGATTGCTTGCGCCAACGTCGCCGGACTGATGCTGGCGCGGTCAGAGGCGCGCCAGAAGGAAATCGCGGTGCGGCTGGCCCTCGGCGCGGGCCGCCGGCGGATGGTGCGGCAACTGCTGACCGAAAGCCTCATCCTCTCGCTGATCGGAGGAGTGCTGGGAGTGCTGATCGCCTACTGGGGAGTGCACGCGATCACGGCGCTCGTTTCGAGCAACACAGACCAGCCGTTTCCCTTCGTGATCGCGCCTGACTGGCGCGTTCTAGCCTTTACGATTTCGGCTTCCGTCTTGACAGGGATCCTCTTCGGCCTGGCGCCGGCACTGCGCAGCACGAGGCTGGACCTTACGCCGGCGCTCAAAGAAAGCGCATCGTCGCTGCCGATCGGCAAGGCGCACCCGGGCCGGCGGTTCCATCTCGGCGGCGCGCTGGTGATGGCGCAGGTCGCGCTCTCCATCCTGGTGCTGATTGGCGCCGGATTGCTGGTGCGGACGCTCCAGAATCTGCGCGACGTCAACCCGGGCTTCGACACGCAGAACATCCTGCTGTTCGGAATTGACCCGACGCTCTCCGGCTACAAGGACGCTCAGATCGAGGGCCTCTATCGCGATCTGCAGGATCGGTTCGCCGCAATTCCCGGGGTCCTCTCGGTCAGTTATGCGTCCGATCCGCTTCTGAGCGGCTCCTTGTGGGCCACGGACGTGCATCTGCCCGGAAAGCCGGAAAAGTCCAGTGTCGAGACCGATACGCTCGCGGTTGGACCGGGCTTTTTCTCCACCATGCACATTCGCCTTCTTGCCGGACGCACGTTCAGTCAGGCCGATTTCGCGGCCGCGGCGGCGACGGAAGCGGCGCAAAGGGCCGTGGAGGAAGCGTCCAAAAAGCCTGCTTCCCCGGGGGCGCCCGCCGCTGCTCCCGCAACGGCTCCTGCCGTGGGCGCGCCGATTCCGGTGATCGTCAACGAGGCCTTCGCCCGGCAGTACTTCGGCAAACAGAATGCGCTCGGCCAGCATTTGGACGACTCCGAAGGCGACGAGCCGCCCACCACGCCGAAATCGGCCGGCTATCAAATCATCGGCGTGGCGGGAAGCACAAAGTACAGCGACCTGCGGCGCGAAATTCATCCGGCCATGTATCGCCCGCTTACCGGCGGCGGCGCGCACTTCGAGTTGCGCACGGCCACCGCTCCGACTGCCCCGATTCCAACCGTGCGCGATATCGTAAATCGCGCGGACGCCAACCTGCCGATCTTCGACGTTGCCACGCAATCCGAGCGAATCGAGCGCTTGCTGTCGCAGGAAAGGATCATCGCGCGGCTGTCGAGCTTCTTCGGCTTGATCGCACTCGTGCTGGCCTGTATCGGTCTTTACGGCCTGCTTTCATACGAAGTGGCGCGCCGGACGCGCGAAATCGGCGTCCGCATGGCGCTTGGTGCGCAGCGACGCGAAGTCTTGCGCCTGGTTGTGGGTCAGGGAATCCTTCTGGTGCTTGCCGGAAGCGTATTCGGCGTCGCGGCGGCGTTCGGGGTGACGCGCTACCTGGCGAGCCTTCTCTACGGCGTGCGTCCTGTGGATCCTTTAACGTTCACGGCTGTCGCGATCCTGCTCTTCGTGGTAGCGGTGGCCGCTTGTTTCGTCCCGGCTCGCCGCGCCATGAGCGTCGATCCCATGGTCGCGCTGCGATACGAGTGACCAGCACTGATGAAAGCGCTCTACTTTGACGGCCAGCTTACACTGCGCGAAGTCGCTGACCCTCAGCCTGGGCCCGGCGAGGCTTTGATCCGCGTGCGCCTCGCCGGCATTTGCGGCACAGACCGGCAGATCCTCAAGGGGTACTCGGGCTTTCGCGGCATTCCCGGCCACGAGTTCGTGGGCGAGGTGGTGGAATGCGAAGAGAAACCCTGGATCGGCAAACGTGTGGTCGGCGAAATCAACGTGACCTGCGGCCGCTGCGACTGGTGCCGGCAGGGCCTTAATCGCCATTGCGCTGCGCGCACCGTCATGGGAATCATCGGGCGACCGGGCGCTTTCGCGGAGTTCGTGACCCTGCCCGTCGAGAATCTCCGTGAAGTGCCCCCGGAAGTGCCGGACGAGGAAGCAGTGTTTGTGGAGCCGCTGGCCGCGGCCGCCGAAATCGTGGAGCAGATGCCGTTCGCGCGCGGAACGTGTGTGGCCGTGCTCGGCGCCGGACGGCTCGGCCTGCTGGTTGCGCAGGTGCTCTCCCAGGCTGGCGCGGAAGTCACGCTGATCGGCCGCAGCGGGTGGAAGCTGAAACTGGCGCAATCCTGGGGCCTGAATACCGTTACGGCGGAGATAGGCGGCGCCGGGCTTGCGCCGCGAAGCTTTGAGGTGGTGGTCGAAGCCACGAGCTCGCCTGAAGGTCTCGACGAGGCCCTGCGGCTGGTCGAGCCCCGCGGCGTCGTGGTGATGAAATCCACCTTTCATGAGCCGGCGCACTTCGACACGGCCAACCTTGTGGTGAATGAGATCACCCTGCTCGGGTCGCGCTGCGGTAACTTCGATGTCGCGATCGATCTCCTGCGAAAGAACGCAGTTCACGTCGAGCAGATGATCTCGCGAGTCTTTCCGCTGGTTGAGGGATTGGAAGCGTTCAGCTACATCGAGAACGAACCCTGCCTGAAAGTCCTGCTTCGCAACGATTGATTCGTGAATTTACGGCTCGATCTCAAAAGCATTGCCCCCGCTGAAATAGTACTCATCGCAAGCGGCGCCGTAGACAGTACCCGATGCGTCCACCAGAAGATCGCCGACGGGCGTGTACCATCCGGGCACAGGGTATTCGGCGCTGATCTGCCATGTCCCCAAATCGGGAGAGAGCTTAAAGATCTGTCCGCAGGCACCGTACACGAACGGATTGCACCCGGTGATGTCGCTGCCATTTGAAGTACCGCCATAAATGTTGCCCTTCCCATCGAAAACCAGGCCGTCCGTTGGGAATCCGCCATCAGCCTGATCCCCGAAACTATGGAGGATCGCCTCCGTCCAGGCGCCGTTTTTGGGAGATAGCTTGAAGACCACTCCGCATCCAGGATTGCTGCACCCCTGGCCTCCCCACTGGGTCGTTCCATAAACACTGCCCGCGCCGTCGAAGGTCAACGAAGGGTTGACGTTGGCTCCATCCGGTCCACGGAAGGTATGGACAACGGATTCGTGCCAGCCGGAGGAACCGTGGGTAAACTCGAAAACAACTCCACAATATATTCCCCCGCAGGCATCTTGTACGATGCCGCCGCTCGCCGTTCCGAAAATGGCCCCGGACGAGTCCACTGCAATTCCCAGAGGATTCTGGCCGCTGGTTTCGCCGGCGAACGCGAACAGCACCTTTTCCTGCCACGTGGCGCCAGAGGCGCGGGATAGCTCGAACAAGACACCGCACCCTGAGCCCCCACAATTGCTGAGATTGCCTCCATGCGCAGTTGTGCCCACCAGAGCGCCCGAAGGGGCCAAAGCAAGGGTGGTCGGATTTGATCCGTCTTCGCCGCCGCTGAAACTATAGAGAACGGATTCCGTCCACGCACCGCTCGAGCCGCGCGAAAGCTCGAAAACTACGCCGCACCCATAGCCCAGGCAGTTTTCAGATGCGCCGCCGTTCGAGGTCGTGCCGTAGATGTTGCCACGGCTGTCCAGGATTATGCCTGCGGCAGGGAAGGCGCCATCCGCGCCGGTGAAGGTGTGGAGCGTGGTTTGCGTCCATAGGCCGCCGCCCGAAGGCGCCAGCTCAAAGATCGTGCCGCAGCCCATCGTCTCGCAGAGGTTGACATTTCCTCCGCCAGTGACTCCGTAAAATGTTCCGGACGGATCTGGAATGAGATTGACATAGGTTGTCAAAGCCGGGAACGTAGTAATCGTAGTCACGGTCGGGGTCTGGGCCGGAGCCGGCGTTGCCATTCCCAGAACGAGAGCGATCGCGCCGACCATAAAACCTGCGAGATCGAGATTGGTAAATAGCCTGCGGCGCATAACAAAAGGCCTCCCCTGGTATTTGGGTAATTGCACGGGAAAAGTGAATTCCGAACTTTTCACTCTGGGCTCCGAAACTGACAAGCCCTTCAGCGTGTGGGGACAGCATGGCCGTGGCGGACGTCGACGCCGTCCACCATGAAGACCACGTCCTCGGCGATGTTGGTGGCGTGGTCGCCGATTCGCTCGAGGCTCCGGCTGACAAAGAGCAGGTCGAGCCAGGGGCGGGCGTTGCGCGGGTCCATTTCCAGGCGATGGATGACTTCGGCGGAGATACGGTTACGCATGTCATCGACGGCGTCATCCGAAGCAAGTACCGTGCGAGCCAGCGCCGAGTCGCGGCGCACAAAGGCGTCAAGGGCCTGGTGCACCATGGGCTCGACCAGGCGGCCGAGGCGCGCCACGTCCACGAGCGACGTCACCGCCGGTTCCGAGGCCAGCGCGATGGAGCGCTCGGCGATGTTGGCGGCCTTGTCGCCCATCCTTTCCAGGTTGTTATTGATCTTGATCGCCGCCGTGATGAAGCGCAGGTCCGAGGCTACGGGCTGTTCGAGGGCGAGCAGGCCGGTGGCGAGATCGTCATTCTGAATTTCGAGCTCGTTGATGCGAGGCTCGTTGGCAAGCACCTGCCGGGCCAATTCGACGTTGGCCTCGATCAGCGCCTGGACGCTCAAATGCACGGCGGATTCCACCAGGCCGCCCATTTCGAGCAACCGGAGCCGCAATTCGTTCAGCCGTTCCTCAAAGTGACGCATAACCTTCCTGCCAGTTCCTCATCTTACTCCAGCCGCCGCCGCGAAGCTAGCCTCATAGCCTTATCCTAGCCACCTTGCCCTAGCCGAAGCGGCCCGTGATGTAATCCTCCGTCTCTTTTTTCGCCGGATTGGTAAAGATGGTCTTCGTATCGTTGAACTCCACGAGTTTCCCCATCAGGAAAAACCCGGTGTAATCGGCCACGCGGGCCGCCTGGGCCATGTTATGGGTGACGATGACCAGCGTGCAGCGGCCTTCGATCGTGAAGAGCAGTTCTTCGATCTTGGCCGTGGAGATCGGATCAAGGGCGGAGCAGGGCTCGTCGAGCAAGAGCACCTCCGGGTCGATCGCCAGAGCGCGGGCGATGGAGAGCCTCTGCTGCTGGCCGCCGGACAGTGAGAAGGCCGACTTGTTCAAGCTGTCCTTGACCTCATCCCAGAGGGCGGCGCCGCGCAGGCTCTGCTCGACCAGTTCGACGAGCCTCACCCCATTGGCGAGACCGTGGACACGGGGACCGTAGGCCACGTTCTCAAAGATGCTTTTGGGAAAAGGATTGGGCTTTTGAAACACCATGCCGACGCGACGGCGTAGATTGGGGAGCGCCAGGTCAAAGACGCTCTCGGTATCGAGCAGGAGTTCGCCCTCGGCGCGGGCGTTCTTCACCGTCTCGTACATACGATTGACCGTGCGCAGGAAGGTGGTCTTGCCGCAGCCCGACGGGCCGATCAGGGCCGTGATCTTGCGTTCGCGAATCTCCGCAGAAATCCCGTACAGCACCTGTTTCGTGCCATAAAAGAAGTCGATGTTCCGGGCCTTGATCTTCACCGCCGGCTGCGCCCGTTCCGGTTCCAGCTCTCGCGCGGCCTGCTGCGACTTTTCAGGATTAACGTTTTCGGTCACTTTTGCCCTCGCAACGCTGGCCTCCGTCATGCTGCTCTCCGCGACGCCATCCTTCGCGCCAGCACCAATCGCGATAATACGTTGACCAGCAGAACCAGCGCCAGCAGGATCAGGGCAGCCGCCCAGGCTTGCCGGTGATAGTCCTCATAAGGGGAGAGGGCGTACTCGTATATCATCACCGGCAGCGAGGCCACCGGCTGTTGCCATCCCCGGGCCCAGTACGAATTGTTCAGGGCTGTGAACAGCAAGGGCGCCGTCTCGCCTGCCACGCGGGCCAGGGCCAGCAGGATGCCGGTGGCGATTCCCTGCATGCAGGCGGGGATTACCACGCTCACGATCGTCTTCCATTGGCCAGCGCCGAGCGCGAGCGACCCTTCCCGCAGCCACACGGGCACCGTGCGCAGGAATTGCTCGGTATTGGTCACTACGATGGGAAGCAGCATGACCCCCAGGGCGAATCCCCCCGCCAGCGCCGAAAAGTGGCCCATGCGGACCACTACCACGGCGTAAGCGAAGATGCCGATCACAATCGAGGGCACGCTCACCAGCAGGTCTGCCGCGTAGCGAACCAACAACGGCACGGCCCATCCGCCAAACTCCGACAGGTAGATCCCGCCGAGCACGCCGAGCGGCACCCCGAAAAGAGCAGCGAGCAACAGGAGTTGGCCCGAGCCCGCGATCGCGTTGGCCATGCCACCCCCGACTTCCCCGGTGGGCTTCGGCAACTGCGTCAGGAATGCCCAGTTGATGGAGCTCGCACCCTTGACCGTCAGAAATCCAAGCACAAAGAGGAGGGGGGTCACAGCCGCGAGCGCACACAGGGCGGTCACGACGGACATTACCGCATTCACGGTTCTGCGCCAAGTGAGCCGGTTCACGCGGCACCCCTCGCCTTTTCGGTCGTGGCGCGGACCAGCACGCGCGCCACGGCGTGCAATACGACCGTAATCCCGAGCAGTACCAGGCCTAATTCCACGAGCGACTGCAGGTAGAGGTCTCCAGTGGCTTCCGTGAATTGATCGGCAATTACAGCGGCGATCGAATATCCGGGCGCGAACAGCGAGGCCGAAATCTGAGGAGTGCCGCCGATCACCATGGTGACGGCCATGGTTTCACCCAGGGCCCGTGCCAAAGCGAGGAAGATCGAGCCCAAGATCCCCGTGCGAGCCGTGGGCATGACCACCTTCCACGTAGCTTCCCAGTGGGTCGATCCGAGCGCCAGCGCGCCTTCACGCAGCTCGACGGGCACACTCAGCAGAATCTCGCGCGAGATCGACACGATAAAAGGCAACACCATGATCGCGAGCACCAGCCCGGCAGTGAGAAGGCCTCCGCCGTAAACGGGTCCCTGAAACAGCGGTATGAAGCCGAAGACGGTCTTAAGGAAGGGGCCGAAGGACGTCCGCACCCACGGTATCACCACGAAAATGCCGACCAGGCCGAACACCACGCTCGGTACCGCCGCCAACAGTTCGACCAGGAACGTGAGTGCGTCGGAGAGTCCGCGCGGAGCGAGCTCGGCCAGGAAGATCGCCGCCCCAACCCCCAGCGGCACCGAAATGACCATGGCGACGGCAGCGGTGACCAGCGTGCCATAGACAAAGGGCAGGGCGCCAAAGTGGCCGAATACCGGATCCCAGAAGCGATCCACAAGGAAGTGGAAGCCAAACTGGTGCCGTGACAGCCTGGAGCGCTGCCACAGTTCGATCACCAGCCACACCATCACGACCAGAACGCTGAGCGCCGCGGCCAGCGTGACCAGCCTCGCGATGAGATCCACGCCCCGCGTGCCGCCCAGCCATTTCCAGCGCTCCGGCCGCGTACGCGGCGGCACGCCGGCCGCCGCGGTGTTTGAAGTTGCCATCATTTGTCCTGGGGCTAGTGCGGATGAGAGTTCGTCCTAGCGCCCGAGACCCCCGGTACGCCGAAAGCCTCCAGCAGTATAGAACCCTTCGGGCAGCCCAAGGAGCCAAAGCCGGGACGTGCCCATTTCTGGCGCAGTCTACGCGCACGCGTTGCTCGAGAAGAGCGTCTTCCCGACCCTACTGAACGCGGTCGAGCTGTTTCACCTCCTTGGCAACCACCGCCTTGGGGAGCGGCGCGTAGGCCAACGCCTCGGTATCCTTTTGGCCGTCGGTCATCATCCACTTCAGGAATGCTTTGATGTCGTCGCGCTTGGTAGCGTCTGCAATGTGGCTCGGAATCAGAAGCCAGGTGAAACTCGATATGGGGTACGCCTTGGCGCCCGGCGCGTTGGTTATGGAGACGCGGAAATCGTCTGGCATGGGTGTGCCCGCGGCGGCAGCCGTCACCGAGTCCAGGTCCGCCTTGATGAAGTTGCCGGCCGCATTCTTCAGCAACCCGTAGGGGAGCTTGTTCTGAATGGCGTAAATCAACTCCACGTAGCCGATCGCGCCCGGCGTCTGTTTCAATAAGCCTGCCACGCCTTCGTTCCCTTTGCCGCCGAGGCCCACCGGCCAATTCACGGAGCTGTTGTGGCCCACTTTGGAAGCCCACTCGGGGTTGACCTTGGAGAAGTAATCGGTCCAGATGAAAGTGGTGCCACTGCCTTCGGAACGGTGGATGACCATGATATCCATCCCCGGCAGATTCACTCCAGGGTTTGGGCCGGTGATAGCGGGATCGTTCCACTTGGTAATCTTCCCCAGATAGATGTTCGACAGGGCTTCGGGTGTAAACTTGAGCGCCACTGACACGCCCGGGATGTTGTAAGTGGGCACCGCAGCCCCCAACACCGTGGGGAAATGCAGCAAATCGCACCCAAGCTTCTGCTTGGCTTCGGCCAGCAAGGGATCGGGCATCGGCATGTCTGAGGCGCCGAAATCGACAGTCTTCTCCATCGCCTGGCGGATGCCGGCGCCCGAACCGACAGCCTGATAGTTGAACTCGACCCCGGAGTGGGACTGCTGATAAGCCTCGAACCACTTCGAATAAATGGGTTGGGGGAAGGTGGCGCCCGCGCCATTGATCAGCACAGGGGATGCGGCAGGCGCGGGCGCCGCCTTGGAAAGACTACCCTGACCCGGACCCAGGAATATTCCCAGGCACAACAACCCTACGCAAGCCGCTGGCAGGCTCAAGCGGTTCAAGAGTGGTGACTTCTTCATCTTGTTTTTTGCCTCCAATATGTGATGGTGGAAGCCGAATGTTACAGGAGTGTGAAGCACGAGTGAAATCTGGGTTAGGGCTCGTGTTTGCGCAGAGTTAGCCAAGTCGCTTTGGGGGTAGCCTTGATCCCGTATGATGACGGTCATACTCGGCGGTGCCAGTGATCACAAATAGGGCGGAGCATCGATGGGAAAGTGATCTTGGGTTGCAGAGCCTATCCGAGAGGGGCGCGGGCTAAGCAGTTGGACGGCGTGCGCCTCTCCTGATCCCGCGGGCAGACCTATCAAGCAGCGCATTCCCAAGGAACTTCACACGGCACAATCTGCCGAGAGGGCTGGCTCGGATGGGGCGGATTGGTGACTGCACAACCGCGCCTATGTCGGGGGGTTGTCGCACTCGCACCAGGGTCTCCGGGTGTCCCATGCGGAACACACCAGAGGCGGAGGAGGTGGTATAAGTGACACCTCGGGCGCCAGACGGCACCACTATCCCGAGGGCTCAACTACGGGACTTGTCCGCAGATTAAGAACGGGAGACGACGATGATGGAAGCTATGAGGCGGCGGCTTTGGGCAGGAGCCACGCTGTCAGCCGTTTTGATGATTTCGGTTCCCAAGGCGGCAGCGGTGGCCAGTTTTGCCCGGCAGACCGGGTTACCTTGCAGCGCGTGTCACACCACGCTTCCGGAGCTCACCCCCCTTGGCCGCACGTTCAAGCTGAACGGCTACACGATGACAGGCCTTCAGCAGATCACCTCCACCGATAAGGGCGGTCAGAGGTCCGGGCTGAATCTCAGTACGTGGCTGCCGCTTTCGGTCTTCTTCCAGACATCTTTCGCAGCCACCAATTCGCCGCAGCCCGGAACGCAGAACGGCAGCTTTGAGTTCCCGCAGCAGGCCAGCCTGTTCCTGGCTGGAGCGTTCTCGCAGCATGTCGGCGGATTCGTTCAGGTGACCTACAGCGGCGCGGACGATCACTTCAGCTGGGACAACACGGACATTCGCTATGCGAACCGCACCCAGGCCGGCGGCAAGGACCTGATCTACGGGCTGACCATCAACAACAACCCGACCGTGGAGGACCTGTGGGACGACACGCCCGCCTGGGGCTTTCCCTGGCTTGCGCCCGATTCCACCCCCGGGCCCGCAGCCGGCGCGATCATTGACGGTGGCTTGGCTCAGGACGTGGCGGGCCTCGGGGGCTACACCATGTACGACAACCACCTCTACGGTGCCTTCACGGTCTACCGTTCCGAGCATCTGGGTGGATCACAACCGAACCCGGGGGTGGGGTACGGCGTCAACATTCATGGCGTCGCCCCTTACTGGCGCGCAGCCTGGCAGCAGTCGTACGGGAACAATTATCTCGAGGTGGGCACCTATGGCATCCATGTGGTAACGTCGCCGAACAGCGTCGTAAGTCCGACGGACATGTACACCGATGTGGCCGCCGATCTGCAGTGGGAGCGTGTGCTGCCCACCCTGCACAACGATCTGTTCACGCTGCATAGCACCTTTATCCACGAGGACTCGAATCTGCTGGCGACTTACGATGCGGCCGGCAGCGCCCTCCCGAAGCACCACCTGAACACCTTCCGCGTAGACGGCGTCTATCACTTCGGCAACAAGTACGCAGCCACGGCAGGCGCGTTTGTCACCAAGGGCACCGCGGATTCCGTGCTGTTCCCGGCGGCGCCCGTCAGCGGCAGCGCCAATGGCGATCCCAAGACCGATGGGTATATCCTGAATTTCTCTTACTGGCCGGTTCAGAACGTGCAGCTGGCCGCGCAGTATACGGGCTACATCGATTTCAATGGCGCCTCGACCAACTACGATGGATCGGGGCGGAATGCCAGTGGAAACAACTCCGCCTACCTGGTCGCCTGGTTTGTTTTTTAGCTGGCCTGGGCTGGCCGCGCCGAGAGCAAAAATCTGCGACCGGGAGTGACGCTATGAAACGAGACAGAATAAGCGGCTGGGTGATCGGGCTCGGATCGATTCTACTGGTAGGCGGCGCCCTGACAGCGCCGGCGGCGGCACCGGCCGCGCCCCAGTCCGGCATCGATCAGGCCTCCACCGGCCAAGTCACCGGCAAGGTCTTCTTCAAAGGAGAAGCGCCCAAGCTCGCCACGATCATGATGGATCAGGACCCGGTGTGCGCCTCGGAGCACGGCGCGCCCGTGCGCGTCGAAGACGGCGCCGTGAACAGCGACGGAACCCTTCCCAACGTATTTGTCTATGTCAAATCGGGCGCCGAGAAGGATACCTTTCCCACGCCCGCGCAACCGGTAGTCCTCGACCAGCGTGGGTGCGTTTACGTGCCCCACGTGCTTGGCGTTATGGTGGGACAGCCGCTCAAGGTGATTTCGAGCGATCCCACCACCCATAATGTCCACGTGATGTCCAAGGTGAACCGCGATTGGAACCAGTCCCAGACTCCGGGAGCCGCGCCTCTGATCCGGAAGTTCAGCAAGGCCGAGATTATGATTCCCGTAAAGTGCAACCAGCACCCCTGGATGACGGCCTACATCGGTGTCACGTCGAATCCTCTCTACGCGGTCACCGGGACAGACGGCGCGTTCACCATCAAAGGAGTGCCGCCCGGAACATACACGATCGGCGCCTGGACAGCTACCTTCGGCACAAGGGAACAGACCGTAACGGTGAGCGCTCGGGGGTCCGAGACAGCAGATTTTACCTTTGGAGCCGGTCAGTAGAAATCGCGAGATTTGCCTCCATAAAGCGTCGCGCTACAGTAGCGCGATTCGCTTCGGCCTCAAAGGCTGCGCTGCTGGAAAGCGCTCCGGACGTGCTGGTTTCATCTGCTCGGAGCCAACCTTTTTCAGAACATAGTCATTCTCGGATTGACGCCGACACCCCTCCAAACAAACCTTTGACAAACCTTTGACGGCCGCATAACACATCCTTGCTTCGTCCGGGCTAGCCTTTGGTAGGGTGTGCACATGACCAAGGCAAAATCGCCGCCGCCGGAAGGCTCAAGTCCGCAGAAACGGGAGCTGCTGTTTCCGGGACGCCCCTCTTTCTTGACGACGCTCGTCGGGATCGGCAGGGCTTGTGTGGGCCTGTTCATGGGAGGTCTGATTGTTCTGGGGGCGATGAGCTACTACGACCACAATCCGTTGGTGGCGCGCCAACTGGCTTTCCAGGGAAAGCAGGTGCACGACTTCATGCGCGCGCCCTTCAAGCCGGAGTCACGGGGAGTGGCGGCAGTCGGCACGGCCACGAGCGGGGCGGCGTCGGCCGATGGTTCCATCAGCGCCCAGGGCCAGAAAATCTTCCAGTCGCACTCCTGCTACGCCTGCCACGGCCGGAACGGCGCCGGAACGCCGATGGCCCCCAGGCTCGCCGGCATCGGGAGCAAATACACGCCGGAACAACTCCTCAACCTCTTCAACCACCCTTCGCCGGCGATGGACTCCGGAGGCATGCCCCACTTTCAATTCCACGCCGACGACGTGAACGCTCTGATCGCCTATCTGGACAGCCAGCATTGAGGGGCCGGTGCACAGCCGTTCCTGGGTGCGCCGCAGTTTTTTGCGGCGTCAGGCGCAGCGCGGCAGCGTGACGGTGAACTTCGATCCTCTCCCGAGGTCGCTCGCCACCGTCACTGTGCCGTTCATGCGCTCCACGATGTGCTTGACGATCGAGAGGCCGAGGCCCGTGCCGCCCGCCTCGCGCGAACGGGCTTTGTCCACGCGATAGAAGCGCTCGAAAATGCGCGACAGCAGCTCGGAGGGAATGCCGACACCCGTGTCGCTGACCACGATCGTGACCTGGCTGTCGGGCGAGCAGCGGGTTTCGATGCGCACCTCGCCGTCCGGCCGGTTGAACTTCACGGCGTTGTCGAGCAGATTCACCAGCACCTGCTCCAGGTGGGTGCGGCTGCCGAGCACGTCCGCCTCCTCGACCTCCCCGCGCACCAGGCGGACGCGGGCGAGCCGGGCTGCGGTATTCACCGTGCGCATCGACGAGTCCACCGCCGCTTGAACCGAGACGCGCTCGGCCGGCGAAGATGCCGCGCCCGACTCGAGTTCCGAGAGCGTCAGCAGGTCCGAGGTGATGTTTCCGAGGCGTATCGCGTGCGCCTTGATGATCTCCACAAAGTGGCGGCTGTTTTCGACGTCTTCCAGGCCGCCTTCGAGGAGAGTTTCCGCGTAACCGCGAATGGCCGTGAGCGGCGTCCGCAGCTCATGCGACACATTGGCCACGAAGTCGCGCCGCACGCGCTCCAGGCGTTCGAGCGGCGTGATGTCGTAGAGCACGGCGATGGCGCCCGGACCGGCCGGCGAGGCCAGGGGCGCGGCCTGGGCTACAAAGATACGCTCCTCCCCGCCCAGCACCAGCCCCAGGCGCTTTTCCTGGGGCTCACGCTCCTTCAGAACCTCGGTCAGGAGCTCGCTCAACGAGGGTCCGCGAACCACTTCGGGCAAGGGCGTCCCGTCGCGGATAGGATGCTGGGCGCCGACCGCTTCGGCGAAGGACCGGTTGGAGAAGGTGATGCGCAGCTTCAGGTCGACGGCCAGAACGCCTTCCACCATGGTGGCCAGGATGGACTCGCGCTGGGCGGCGTCCACCTTCGCCCCTTCCGCGAGTCCGCCGAGCCTCGAAGCCATGCCGTCGAGAGAGCGGGCCAGCACGCCAAGCTCATCCTCGGCCGCCTTCTCGATCTCGATGTGCCCCTGGTCCGTGCCGCCCTGCGCGAAGTCGCGCAGCCGGCTGATGCGGCGCCCGATAGAAGCGGAGAAGACGTAGCTGAACCCCAGCGCAGCGAGGCCTGCCACGACCGCGGCTTCCAGAATCCCGCGCGTTCTGAGGTCGAAGGCGACGATGACGAGAGCGAGGGCGACCAGCAGAAGGGCGTTCAGCAGCACCTTGCGAAAGATGGGATGACGAACGGGCATCGAACCAGTAGGGGCGGACTTAATCGGCTGCGTCAGGCTGCGGCAGGAAACGGTACCCGGAGCCGCGCACGGTCTGCAGGTAGAGCGGATTGTCCGGATCGACCTCGATCTTAGCGCGCAGCCGGCGGATATGAACGTCCACGGTCCGCGGCGTCACGAAGCGGTCGCGGCCCCAGACCACGTCCAGCAGCCGGTCGCGGCTGAAGATGCGGCGCGGATGCGAGACGAGATAGTGCAGCAGCCGGAACTCCAACGCACTCAAATCCACCAGCTTCCCGCGCACGGTCACTTCGCGGGTGGACGCGTCCAACCGCACCTCACCTCCTTCGGCGACTTCACGCACGGCCTCGGCGGGCAGCTTGCGCCGCAGCACTGCCTTCACCCGGGCCACCAGCTCCCGGGGGCTGAAGGGCTTCACCACATAATCGTCGGCGCCGATTTCGAGACCCACAACGCGGTCGATCTCAGCGCCCTTGGCGGTGAGAAAGACCACCGGCAGGGAGCGCGTGCGATCGTCGGCGCGCACGGCCCGGCAAATCTCAAAGCCATCGAGGTCAGGCAGCAGCACGTCGAGCAACACCAAGTCCACCGGATTGCGCCGGATGTAATCGAGGCCCTCACGGCCCCGGCCGAATCCGAGCACCTCCAGGCCCTCCTTGCGGAGATTGTACCGGACGAGCTCGACAATATCCTTTTCATCTTCAATGATAACGATGCGAGCTGCCACCGGGGCATTATAACGCTCCGCATCGCCCGAGCGTCCCGGAAAGGGCACTACCTCGGCTGGCTCATGTTCCATAGGGAGCATCGGTGCACCTCCGTCCTCAGTGGGTTTCAGTCTCATCCGCCCGCCTTTGCCCCCGTTTTTGCCCCGCCTCAAGGCAAGGCTCCTGGGTTTCGGAATCCGAACGATGCGAGATCTGCAGCTAGATCGTGAAGCTCGGCCCCGACAGCCTTATACACGACACTAACCAGCGTGGCTGCCGGGCGTTAAGGCAGCATGACGGATTTGTAAACCTTGTGTTACAGGCTCCGAAGCAAAGGAATCGCAGAAGATCGCCGGCTACGTTACACTCAGATCGTGCCGGCGCGATGCCGGGCGCGCCTTTATGAAGCCGAACCCCACAGCCTCGAGCGCGAGCCCGCACGCCATTGAGTTCCGTGACGTGCGCTTCTCGATCGGCGAACACCGCCTGGTGGACGGGCTCACGCTCGCGATCCGCCGCGGTGAGACCCTCGTGCTGCTCGGACGCAGCGGGTCCGGCAAAACCACGACGCTCAAGCTCATCAATCGCCTGCTCGAGCCGGGCGCGGGCGTGGTTTCCGTGGAAGGCCGGTCCACGGCGGATTGGGATCCCATCCGGCTGCGGCGCAGTATCGGCTACGTGATTCAAGAGGTCGGACTCTTCCCGCATTTCAGTGTGGAGCGCAACATCGGCCTCGTGCCGTCGATCGAGGGCTGGCCGCGCGCCAAGGTGCAGGAGCGAGTCCGGACCCTGCTGCGCCTGGTGGGGCTTGACCCGGCGCTGGCCGCGCGCTTCCCCGCCGAACTCTCCGGCGGGCAGAGGCAGCGGGTGGGCGTGGCGCGCGCCCTGGCTGCCGACCCTCCCATTCTGCTAATGGATGAGCCCTTCGGCGCCCTTGACCCGATCACGCGCGCCGAGCTTCAGCGAGAGTTCCGCGAGCTCCAGGCCAAGATCGGCAAGACCGTGGTATTTGTAACCCATGATTTGAGCGAGGCTCTGTTGCTAGCCTCGCGCATCGGCTTGTTCGAGGACGGGCGGCTGGCCGGGCTCTACACCCCGGAGGAGTTCCAACGGACCTCCGACGCAACCTGCGCTGAATACCGGAAGGCGTTTCGGGCCGTGTTGCCGCTCGCGCCGGCCGCACCCTGAGGGCGCCGTGGGCCTGATCCATTACTTCCTGAGCAACCGCACCGAGATCCTGGAATTGACCCTCGAGCACCTGTGGCTCGTCGGCGTCTCGATGCTGCTGGCCGTGCTCGCCGGCGTCCCCACCGGCATTCTGCTGGCGCGCCGCCCGCGTCTCGAGAAACCGGTGCTGGCGGGCGCCAACATCGTGGAGACCATCCCGAGCCTCGCTCTCTTTGGACTGCTCCTGCCCGTGCCGTGGCTCGGCGCCCGCGCGGACCGTTTGGCCATCCTGGCCCTCGCCCTCTATGCTCTGTTGCCCATCATCCGCAACACGTATGCCGGCATCGCGGGCGTGGACCCGGCCGTGGTGGAGGCCGGGCGCGGCATGGGCCTGACCGACCGCCAGCTCTTGCTTCAGGTCCAGTTGCCGCTGGCCTTGAGCGTGATCCTTGCCGGGGTACGCGTGGCCACCGTGATCTCGATCGGAGTGGCCACGATCGCGGCTGCCATCGGCGCGGGCGGTCTCGGCGAATTCATTTTCCGCGGCCTGGCCATGGTGAACAACAACCTGATCCTTGCCGGCGCCATTCCCGCCGCGTTGCTCGCTCTCGCGGCCGACCTCGTCTTCGGGATCGCCGAGCACAAGCTGCGTCCGCGGACGAGCGCCCGTTGAGACGCCCGGGGACGACGAGCGCCTGCTGACACGAGCGTTGCGGGAATTGCAAGAGACCAATCCACGGGCATGTCATGCGGAGTGATACAAAACATCCCGGCACTGGCGCGCGTGAGATCGGCCCCCTCGCCGCCCTCCTCCTCGTCATCGTCGCTGCGGCCTCCTGCGGGCCCGCGCGCCAGGACCGCATCGTGGTCGGATCCAAAAACTTCACCGAACAGGCGGTGCTCGGCGAGATCATCGCCCAGCACATCGCGGCGCGCACCGGCCTCGCGGTCGAGCGCCGCTTCTACCTGGCCGGCACCTACATCTGCCAGCAGGCGATCCTCGCCGGACGCATCGACGTCTATCCGGAGTACACGGGAACCGCGCTGACCGCGATCCTTAAGCTGCCGGCCTCGGGCGATGCCGCTGCCGTGTACGGCCGCGTCCGGACAGACTACGCGCAACGCTTCAGCCTGCTGGTGGCGCCGCCGCTCGGCTTCAACAACACCTTCGCCCTCGTGATCCGCGGTGATGACGCCCGCCGCGGGATCAAGACCATTTCGCAGGCGGCGGCCCACACCGCCGGATGGCGTCCCGGCTTCGGCTACGAATTCATGGAGCGGCCCGACGGATACCAGGGCCTTGTGAAGGCCTACGGTCTCAAGTTCGGGGCCGAGCCGCGCATCATGGACCTCGGTCTGCTTTACAAGGCCTTGACCAGCCGTCAGGTTGATCTCGTGGCGGGCAACTCTACCGACGGATTGATCTCGGCCCTGGGTCTCGCCGTCCTCGACGATGACCGCCATTACTTCCCGCCCTATCAGGCGGTGCCGGTTCTGCGCGCCGAGACTGCGCGCCGCCATCCCGAGGTGCTGAAAGCGCTCGAAGAGTTGGCGAACAAAATCTCCGCCGAAGACATGCAGCGCATGAACTACGCCGTGGACGGCAAGCACGAGGACGCGCGCGAGGTGGCCGGCGAATTCCTCAAGTCGCACGGGCTGCAATGAGGATTGACGGAAAAACGTGCCGGCTCCTGACAACTTCGTGGTTCCGGAGTCAGAGTGAAAGTTGGCTTCGAATTTCTCAAACAAGCCACCGGTCAGGGCTGATTCGCTGATTCCAAAAGACTTATACCGGACACCGATTTGGCTTCCGTGGCTTTGTTTGACTTTGTTTTGACCCATTTTTCAGGCCGATTTGTTGATTCAATTGTACTTAGTGGCTTTGTTTTGCCAGCCTAACGGGCGAGGCTTCGGGTATGAGGCAACAAGGTGCCGTTAAGCTTTCGGGGTCAGGGGCACAGGCTGGTTTTCCGGCGGAAGCGGAAAGAGATGCGGAACCGCATCTCGAACTGGTGGAAGTGGTGCCTTTTCCGTTCCGTACGCCCCTTCGGGGATTCTTCGGAAAATTTTTAGCTCCGATTTAGGACTTTTAGGCGCGGTTCGCCCGATGATCCCCTTCGGACCGGCAAGACCAGGCACGTAGCCCTTTGCCGCGGGGATGATAGTATCCGGCGGCTGACCGCTTCGTTATTCCACATCGCGGTCGACTAGCCAGTTAACAGACGACTACGCGGGCATGCTTTCGCGGAAGGAGCTGAAATGCAAGACGCAACAACAAAATCCCACGGCGTCATGGAAGGCGGGGGCGCTTACAATCTGCATGCCAGGATTCCCGCAGGAGGCGGCAGCCTGGCGTTGCCATTCCTCGAGCAGGCGCTTCGATGCATCGCGCTCGACGGCGGAAATCAGCCCGTCGTCATTGCCGATTACGGGTCGTCGCAAGGCAAGAATTCGCTTGCTCCCATGCGGGCGGCAATCAAAGCCCTGCGCGAGCGCCTCGGCCCCGATCGGCCCATCGTGGTGGTACACGTCGATCAGGCGGCCAATGACTTCAACACCCTGTTCGACGTCCTGCACAGGGACCCGGACCGATATGCGCAGGACGATCCGAACGTGTTTCCCAGCGCCATCGGGAGGTCATTCTATGAGAGCGTGCTCCCGTCCGATCATGTCCATCTGGGGTGGAGTTCCTATGCCGCGGTGTGGCTCAGCCGCATACCGACTGTTGTTCCGGGTCATTTTGTGGCAGTCCGCAGCGCGGGCGATGTGCGCGCGGCGTTCGAACGCCAGGGCGCCGAGGACTGGAAATCCTTCCTCTCGCTGCGAGCCCGCGAGTTGCGGCCCGGGGGCCGCCTGGTGGTTGTGCTCCCTGCCCTCGATGATGAGGGAAAAGCAGGGTTTGAACATCTTTTCGACACCGCTAACGCAACCCTCGCAGACATGGTTGATGAGGGTGCGATCACGGCCGATGAGCGCTCGCGCATGGTCTTGGGAGCCTATCCGCGGCGGCGGCGCGATCTTCTGGAGCCGTTTGAGCAGGATGGTCAGTTTCAAGGCCTGACGGTGGAACACTGCGACCTGTCCACCGTGCCAGACTCAGCCTGGGCCGATTACGCACAGGACGGGAACAAAGAAGCGCTGGTCACCCGCCACGCGGGGTTCTTCCGGGCCGTCTTCGCGCCATCGCTTGCGTCCGCGCTGGTCGGCGCCGGCAACGGAGCGGGCCATGCCTTCGCCGACCGATTGGAGGACGGGCTGAAGAGACGTTTGGCGGACCGGCCCGCACCGCTTCACTCGTTTGTCCAGACCATGGTCCTCGCCAAGCAGGTCCTCGCCAAGCAGGATCGCGGTTAGGAGTCCAGATTCAAATGGCTTCAGCCGACACGGTATTCCCTGGGTAATAAGCTCATGTATCCTAACGCCATTCAACAGTTGACGGTCGATGGGCGGCTCAAGTATAAATACAGGCTGTTCCTTATTGGCCTGTCGCACTTGCGGCCCTTCTCTTGCGTCGGACGTCGGGAATCCAAGCTCAGTGGGGGAAGTATGAAGCTTCGATCCTTGTCTCTGACCGCATCCGTCTTACTGTTGTGTTCATTCACATCGAGCGTCCTGCATGCGCAGGCTGTCGGGGAAATCACGGGCATCATTACCGACCCAAGCGGAGCCGTGGTGGCGAGCGCCACCATCACCGCGACAAACGTCGCGACCGGCGTGGCTCAAAGCACGGTCTCGACCACCGCGGGTGAGTATACCCTTGTCCGTCTGCCCGTAGGCACCTATAACGTGACCGCAGAAGCCAAGGGCTTTAAGCCTGCGGAAGCGACCCAACTCACTCTCGACGTGAGCCAGCAGCGGGAGATCAACTTTACGCTCACGGTCGGCGGCGTCACGTCTACGGTTGAGGTGAGCGCCGCTCCACCGTTGCTCACTACCACGAACGCAACGCTGGCCAATGTAGTCTCCAGCGAGCAAGTGGAGAACCTTCCGCTCAACGGCAGGAACATCGACGGCCTGATGACGATGCAGCCCGGCATCGTGCCGAGCACGGGCACCATGGGATGGATGAACAATGGCGCCGAGCTGGTCGGCAACGGCAATCGGGGGGAGACGACAGTGGGAACCCTGGACGGCGCCGACACGAGTGACGCGGAGATGGGCACTCTCCAGTTCACGAATTTCAACCTCGATGCCATTGCCGAGTTCAAGGTTCAGCAGAACAATTACTCCGCCCAGTACGGGCAGGGCGCCGGCACCCTCACGCAGATCGTGAGCAAGACCGGCACCAACGGTTTTCACGGCAGCCTGTTTGAGTTTCTCCGCAACAGCGCGTTCGACGCGCGCAACTTCTTCGCGACCACGGTGCCGCCACTCAAGAGGAATGAATTCGGCGGGACGTTCGGCGGTCCGATCAAGAAAGACAAGACCTTTTTCTTTGTGCAGTATGCGGGCTACCGGCAACGGGTGGGGGAACCGAATTTCGCCGTCGTTCCGACAGCCGCCGAGAGAAGCGGGGCGGTGACAGTTACGGGAGCCAACGGGCAGCAGGACAACCTTCAGGTGCCTCTCAATCCCGTGGCGCAAGCCGTTCTCGGCCGCTATCCGCTCCCGAATCAGCCGAACGGTATTTACGGGGCCAATACGTTCAATTACGAGTTGTCGCAACCGACCAACGACGACCAGTTTTCGGCGCGCGTAGACCACCACTTCTCCGACAAGGACACATTCTTCGCGCGCGCTTCCTACGCCAACCAGATCCTTAGGGATACCGACCCCTGGACTGCGGAGCTTGGGGGCTCCAATTTCTCCAGCAGTAACATTGGCAACGCGCGGAATGACGCGCTGAGCGAAACGCACGTCTTCGCGCCCACAGTCGTGAACAACTTTACGTTTACTCTGAACCGGGGTGTTGAAGGTGTACCTGAAACGCCTGCCGAGTACAATACTACCCAAACCTGTTTTTCCGACGGAAGCCTGCAGTGTTGGGGACCCGACACATTCGAGACCAAGTATGTGACCACGGTCTTTGATCCTCTGGATAGCCTGCAGTGGACCACGGGCCGCCATTCCTTTACCTTCGGAGGGGAGTACCGGCGAGAATGGGACAACGGCACGGGAGTGACCGGAACGGGTCCCAGCGGGTCTTACAGTTTTAATCCGGGCACGCCACTGCCCGTGGCCATTCCCTCCACCAACGGAGGCGCGGGCCTGGGGGCCGGGGCACCGAGCCCGAGCGGCCTCATCAGCATGATGGAGGGCAGTGACTATCAATATGAGCGCGCGACAACGGTGCCAGGTTTTGGACCGGCCGGAGCCGGTGGCGGCGGCGTATGGTGGGGGCTGCGCCGTTGGACCATGGCTGCGTTCGCGCAGGACGATATCAAAGTCAACCGGAGACTGACCCTGAACCTCGGCTTGCGCTACGAATACACTTCTGTTCCGTGGGAAGTCGATGACCGGCTGGCGGGCCCTGTAGACTTCGGCGCTAACTACGGACGCTTTGTCGTGAATCCTCAGCCGCTGTGGCAACCCGATCGTGTCGCCGGCGATTTTGGCCCCCGTATCGGCCTGGCGCTGGACCTGGGACACAAGACCATCTTTCGAGGCGGCTTCGGGGTCTTCACCAACATGATTCCCACGGTCTATCCGGATCAAGCCCTCGTGAATTTCCCCCTCGCCAGCGAAAACTATCTGCTCGACGCGCCCTATTCACTCACTCCGAGCTCCGTTGCGCTTCCGGTGCTGACGAGTATCACCGGGCAGCCGATAGCGGCCAATGGCAACACCAAGACCATTCCCCCGAATACCCCGGTGAACTATGCCCCGTACGCGAAGATCCTGGGTCCTCTCTACGTCGACGACCCTTCCGATCGGATGAGGAACGGCTACACCATGAACGGCAATGTGACCCTGGAACATGAATTCGCCGGTGGCATCGCGGCTTCAGCTTCGTACGTCGCGAATAATGGCGTCAGCCTCTACAACTCAGCTTATCCAAACGCGTATAGTGGCGCCGAACCCCAGTACACCCCTTACAGCAACGTCAGTCCTGGTCTTGGCGAACTCCAGATTTTCTACAACAGCGGTTACTCGTCCTACAACGCGATGCAACTGCAGGCGCGCAAGATTTCCAGGTCGCATGGTTTGCAATTCCAGGCCAATTACACCTGGGCTAAGGATATGACGGATGCCGACTCGGTGTGGAACACCGGGGCAACGAACCCGGAGAACCCGAACTGCATCAAGTGCGAGTACTCGCCCGCAGCTTACAACGTGGTGAACCGGTTCGTCGCCAATTTTGAATACGACCTGCCCTTTGGCAACCTGCAAGCGCTAGCGGGCCTTCCCCGGCGGCTGACTCAGGGCTGGGAGATCCTGGGTATTTTCCAGGCGCAGACCGGGTACCCCTTCACCGTTAGCTCGCCCTATGGAACATTACAATACGGAGAGGGCGGGAGTGACCGGCCGTTCTACCTGCAAAAGGCAACCCTCAGCTCGACGGAGGGCAGCGGCCCGCAGTTCTTTTCGAACGCGGTGATCGGAAGCAACAACGGCATGGGCACCGGCTATTTCGGTCTGCCTCTTGTCACCAGTCCGGTGAACGGTGTGCAAGTGATGCCGAATCCCGGAACCTTGGGGCGAGACACCTTTACTCTTCCCGGGTGGTCCAACCTTGATTTTTCGGTCATCAAGGACACCAAGATCACGGAAACGAAGACGGTGCAGTTCCGCGCCGAATTCTTTAACGTCTTGAATGAGGCGACTTTTGGGTATCTCGGCACAACGGTCGGCTCGCCGGGCTTTGGGACTTCATACACAACGGCGACCGCCGAGCGCCAGATTCAATTTGCGCTGCGGTTTATTTTCTGACTCGGCTTCACATCAAGGCGGATTGGGCAGTGCGCTGAGCCGGCTGCGCGCAGGTTGGCTATCGTTGTAGCCTCCTTGTAGCCGGCTCGTGCGGGACGGCCTGGCCGTCCGCCTTCCATTGCAGCTTTCGCAGTTCCAATCTCCCCGGCAGGCAGGACGAATTACCTGCACACACCGACGTGTGCCGTCTTCCTTGAACCACGCTTGCCTTCGTCCCTGGGGTCGAAACGGGTGGTTTTACGAGCCATACGTGGACTTCGATATGGCGGAGAATCTCCAATGAACAATAAACATCGCGGTGTCTTTTATGGCTGGTGGGTGGTGCTGACGGCGGCAGTGGGACTTTTCTGGGGTCCGCCGGTCACGGTGCTTTCTTTTAGTGTCTTCCTCAAGCCGATCATGCACGACTTCCATGCGAGTCGCGCCGCAGTTTCGTTGGGCTTCACTCTCCACCTTATCGGGGGCGCCACCAGTTCCGCGCTGATAGGATGGCTTGTCGATCGCTACGGGACCCGGAGAGTCATCCTGCCCTGCGTGGCGATTGTCGGCTCAATTTTGCTCTGCACCAAGGCTCTTTCAGCCACCATCGGCCATTTTTACTTCTTCTGTGGCGCACTCGGCGTATTCGGGGGCGGTATGGGGCCCATACCCTACGGCAGCGTGGTGTCTCGATGGTTTGATAGGCGCAGAGGATTGGCTCTCGGGCTCATGATGGTGGGAATTGGTGGTGGAGCGATGATCATGCCCTCCTTAGCGCAACAGCTCATTGCGAGGTTTGGCTGGCGTGAGGCGTATGCGATCCTCGGCTGCGGGGTTCTGGTCGTTTGCATGCCGGTTGTAGGAGCGTTTCTCAAGGAAAAACCGCAGGACCTCGGTCTATGGCCCGACGGTGCGCCAGTTGCGGATTCTGCACCCGCTCGCGGCGCCGGTGCTCCCGGTCTCAGCGCGCATGCTGCCTGGTGCAGCAGGACCTTTTGGCTGATGGCGTGCGCATTTTTCCTGGTGAGCGCAAGCGCGCAAGGGTGCCTGGTTCACCTCACGCCGATGCTCACAGACAGGGGTGTAACTCTTCAAATGGCCGCTTTGGGGAGCTCACTGATGGGCGCTGGGCTACTGATCGGTCGAGTGGGAACAGGCTACTTGCTGGACCGGTTCTTTGCTCCCAATCTCGCGGCCATCTTGTTTGGCGGAGCCGCCGCCGGAATCGCGTTGCTATGGATCGGAGCAGCGCCGGCGCTTATTTTCGCGGGAGCATTCCTCGTTGGGCTCGGCCTGGGCGCGGAAGTTGACGTCATCGCCTACCTGATCAGCCGCTATTTTGGTCTTCGCGCCTTCGGGAAGATCTATAGCGTGGCGTTTAGCGCATTCCTCGTGGCAGGCGCGCTCGGTCCCCTCGCGATGGGTAAAGGATTCGATTTGACAGGTTCCTACAGAATGCCTCTGGCGGCCCTTCTTACCTCCACTATAGTTGCGACCTTCCTGATGACTCGTCTGGGACCGTACCTGTACCACGCACGCGAGCAGCGAGCTTTGGCAGTCGAAGTTCGAGCGGAATTCGGATGATCCGTGCGCCTTCGGCGGGTCCACAATCGACGGCTGGGGTTGGTCAGCGGTAGGCGGCGGCCTGAATGCCGTACAGCTCCGAGTACTGACCGCCCTTGGCCATCAGTTCATCGTGCGTGCCGACCTCCACGAGCCGCGCCCCATCGAGCACGACAATGAGATCGGCCATGCGAACCGTGGAAAAACGGTGGGAAACAAGGAGCGTGATGCGGCCGCTGCCGCCCTCGCCGGTGTCGCGCGCCGCGGCCGCGTAGCGCTCGAACAGCGCGTGTTCGGTCTCCGCGTCGAGCGCGGCCGTCGGTTCGTCGAGCACCAGCAGCAGCGGCCGGTCGCGCATGAAACCGCGCGCCAGGGCGAGCTTCTGCCATTGACCGAACGACAGCTCGACTCCGCCCGGCCACGTCGGACCGAGTTGCGTGTCGAGGCCTGACCCGAGACGGGCGATGACGTCGCCCGCGCCGGCGCGATCGACGGCCGCGACCACGGCGGGGTTGTCGTCGAGCCTCGGGAGGTCGCCGAGACCCACCGTGTGCCCCGCGCGGAATTCGAAGCGGAAGAAATCCTGGAACGCGCCTGCGAGGCACGCGCGCCACTCGGCGGCCGGCACGCGCCCGAGCGGCGTGTCGTCGAGCAGGATCGAGCCCGATGACGGTTCGTACATCTTGGCGAGCAGTTTGACCAGACTTGTCTTGCCCGCGCCATTTTCGCCGACGATCGCGATGACCGCGCCTGCGGGCAGGGTTACCGACACGTCGTCGAGCACCACGCGCGACGTGCCGGGATACGCGAACGATACATGGTCAAGCCGGACGCCGCGGCGCAACACCGTGGGGACGGGCAGATCGCCCGACGCGGCCACTGAGGCGGCGTAATCCTCGAGCCAGGCAAGCCGGCGCGAACCGTCCATCCAGAATCCGCGCAGGAATCCGATCTCTCCCACCGTGGCGCCGATGTATGCCGAGAGCCGGGCGCCTGCGGCGAGCAGCAGCAGCACGGAACTGGCCGGCGCGCGGAGACCGGAGGACACAAACACGACGGCGCCCACATACGCGAAACCGAAGATCGCCCAGGCCATGGCGTACCACAGCGCCGAACCCCGCCGTGCCGCCGCCACCGGTCCGTACCAGCGCTCCCAGGCTGTGCGCCGGTCTGCAACGAGGCGTTCCCCGATGCCGGTGACCCGCACCTCCTTGCCGGGCGCGGCGGTCGTGGCGATGGTAAACAGGTGGCGCGCCAGCCGATTGCTTTGCGCCCCACGCTCCTGCGCGGATCGCTCCACCTCAGGCCGCCACGTTGATGTCAACACGGTCGGGATCGCGAAGACCGCGAGCAAAAGGAGCGCCGGGTGAATCGACGCCAGCAGCGCCATCGTCACGCCCAGGCGCAGGATCCAGCCGAGCGTTGAGAACAGCGACACGTACATGTGGTCGAGCACGAACACCTGGTTGCGGAGCATGGACAGCCGATCGAGATATTCCGGCCTCTCCTGATGGGCCACGGTCGCGACCGATGCCTGCAATTGCGCCACATGGGACTCGAGCGCGATCGTGACCTTGTCACGGAAGCGGCGTTGCACGCGTGTGCTGACCGTGCGCAGGAACCACGTCGCGGCGGCCGACACGCCGAGGCCGATGGCCGAACCTTCGATCATGCCGGGCCGGTGTTTGAGGACGCCCTCACCGAGCAGCATCAGCCACAGCGCGAGGAGCGCGTCGGGAAGCGCGGCGAGCTGTGACAGCACGAACGCCGCGACCATCAGACGCGGCTCGTGGCGATAACCCAGCTTGCACAACCGCCACATCGACGACAGGGCGGGAGGCAGCGGCCCGATGGCCCGATCTCGATCAGGAGAGGACGTCATACGTCGCACCCTCCTCCTCGGGGACGCTAAAGCGCTGCGCCTGCAGATCGAACATCGTCCGATAGCGCCCGGCGAGCGCCATCAACTCGTCGTGGGCGCCGAGCTCGACAACCCGGCCGTGCTCGAGGACGCAAATGCGATCGGCGTGCCGGACGGTGGAGAACCGGTGCGAGATCAGAATGGTGGTGCAGTGCCGCGTCGCGGCCAGCAGGCGATCGAAGATCTCGGCTTCGCCGCGCACGTCGAGCTGCGCCGTGGGCTCGTCGAGCAGCACGACGCCGGCGCCGAGCTTTACCGCTGCCAGCGCCCGCGCGAGCGCGATGCGCTGCCATTGGCCGCCTGACAGGTCGGTGCCGCCGGCGTATCCGCGCGCGAGCACGGTGTCCAGTGCGGCCAGGTTCGCCGCTCCCGCCGCCTCGAGCGCGGCGCGCACGACATCGTCCGGCGCGCCCGCCGGGGCCACGTTGTCGCGCAGCGGCAGCTCGAGGCGGATGAAGTCCTGGAACACGGCCGCGACGCGCGAGCGCCACGATGCCAGATCAAAATCACGAATGTCGGCCCCGTCGATCTCGATCGCGCCTGACTGCGGATCGTACAAGCGGCACAGCAGCTTTGCGATCGTCGTCTTCCCGGCGCCGTTCTGTCCCACGATCGCGAGCGACGAGCCGGCGGGAATCGTGAGATCGAAGTGTTCGAGCACAGGCGCGGCGGCGGGAGTCGACGGGCCGGCAGGGTACGCGAAAGTGACGTCGCGGAGGCGAATCTCGCGCGCCGGGGTCGCGCCCGCGGACCGATCGCCCGAGCGCAGCTCGCCGGCCGGACGCATCGCAGGCTCGAGTCGCAGCACCGCGGCGACGGGAGCAGCCGCTCCGTCGAGCGCCCAACTGAATCCGCCGAAGGCGATCATCGATACGCCGACGGCGCTCTGCACGTAAACGACGGCTTCTCCGAGACTGATGCGGCCATGGGCGGCGGCGCTCGCCAGAAGCCAGAACACCCCGACGTTCGCCGAGACAACAAGGAGCATGCTCCACAGGACGGGCCGCTCGCGCAGACGCGTGGCAGCGTACTGAAGCTCGTGCAAGCGTGTGCGCCTGGCGACGAAACGGTCGATCGTCCAGCCGGCAAGCCCGAACAGCCGCAACTCCTTGCTCGCGGGCGGGTCAACCGCCAGCCGGTAGGCGTAGTCGGCGTCCCGCTGCGCGCCCCGCACCTCCTCGGTGTTGCGGTCGCGCCAGACAGCACTCTCGCGTAGAAGCCAGTGGGTGGCAAGCCACGCGCCCCCGAGCACGATCGGCGCCCAAAGCGCGTATCTCGCGAGGATCACGGCGGAGGCAGCGCCGCCGATCATCTCAACCATGCCGCTCGCGATAAAATCCATGGAGATCGACAGCGGAGGCCCGGTCATCCCGAGGTCGAAGTCGCGCGCCACGGTAAGGTCGCTCGTGAGCGCCGGATCCTCGAGGTGACCCATGCCGGGCGGGCGCACGCAGGCCTCAGTCAGCCGGTCGTAGAGCCATGCGGCGGTGCGGTCGCCGAGGTTGGCGCTGATCGCCTGATGAATGGGGCTGAGGACCTGAAGCAGCACGAAGATCGCGCCGGCAAGCGCGAGCGGACCCGCCAGAGCGTCGCCGCGTTGCACGGCGCCGACGAGGACGCCCATGGCGATCGCGAACGCCGCCGGCAGGATCCCTCTCAGCACAAGGGCCGTCCACCAAACGGCGGCCAGGCCACGATCCGCCTTCGGGAGCACGGCAAAGAGCTTCCACTCCTTGCGCTCCGTCAGTCGCTTAAGCACGACCACATTTTGCCATAGAACACGCGTGCCTAAAGGGCACGGCACGAGCGACCGGGGTAATCCTGCCCGCTATTCATCACTCTTGACCTGCTCCAAGCGCGGCAAACCGGCATCAGCAGGTTGGGCGGACCGCCGCCGCAACGTGGTGATCTCCTCGGGCGTCAGCCCTCGCCACCGGCCCACCTGAAGCCCTTCGAGCGTCAGCGGCCCGATCGCCATGCGCACCAGCTTCAGGACCTTGAAGCCAACGGCTTCCACCATGCGGCGGACTTCGCGGTTCTTGCCTTCCGTGAGAACCACCTCGATCCACGTGTACTTTCCCCGATCTTCGAGACGGCGCACCGAAACCGGCCGCGCCTCGTCGCCGCGTTTCATCTGGACGCCGGACGCGAGGCGCGCGATGGTGTCATCGTCCATCAAGCCGCTCAGCTTCACGCGATAGGTCTTCTGCACGCCCGATTCGGGGCTGGTGACGAAGTGGGCGAACTCAGTATCGTTCGTGAGGATCAGCAGGCCGGACGTGTCTTTGTCGAGCCGACCGACGGGCGCGAGCCAACCTTCTTTTGCGCCGGGCCCAGCCTTCGCGCCGGGCCCGGCTTGGCTGTCGGGGCGGGATTTTCCGCCGTGGCGGCCTTTTTCGCCCTGGCGGGCTTTTTCGCTGCGGGACGATTGGCCGCCGACACGTTCCTGGCCGCCGGGATGCGCCTGCTCGCCGAGATAGTCGTAGATCGTCTTGCGTCCCGAGGGATCGCCGTGGCTCACGATCACGCCCTTGGGCTTGTAGAACAACAGGTAGGCTTTGCGCTCGGGCCGCAGCCGCTGCCCGTCGAGCTGCACGCGGTCGGCGCCCGGCGTGACCCAGCACTCCGGGTCGCGGACAACGCGTCCGTTCAAGCTCACCCGTCCGTCCGTGATCGCTTTGCGGGCCACGCTGCGCGACGCCACGCCGAAGCGCGAGAGCAAACGGTCCAGCGTCATGGTTTGCTTTGTTTTCATGCAAAGAGAAGCCAGAAGTCAGGAGTCGGAAATCGGAACCATCCTGGCTCCGGGCTCCTCGTGGACAACGGTCCCACTACAGACTGCAACTGGCCGACAGTGGCCTTTCGTCGAGGTAAATGAATGCCTGGACCACCGGATCCTCACAGGCGTCAAGCTCGCCGACGGGCGCGAAAAACGCCACTTTGCCGTCCACGAGGAACACCACGCGGTCCGCGAGCTTGCGGGCCAGCCTCATGTCGTGCGTCACAACGATGGACGTGAGTCCGGTCTGCCGCTTCAGCTTGAGGATGAGATCGCCGATGGTCCCAGCCATCAGCGGATCGACCATGGTCGTGGGTTCGTCATAGAGCAGGCAGTCGGGCTCGGCGGCCAGCGCCCGGGCGATGGCCACTGCGCGCTTCATACCCGTGCTCAGGCTCGATGGCATCATATCCCGCGCGTCGCTGAGCTCGACCCGGCCCAGCAGGTCCTCCACGCGCGCCTGGATCTCATCCTCGGTCATGGAGTGGTTGCGGGCGGCGCGCTCGCGCAAGGGGTAGGCGACGTTCTCACCGACGGTCAGCGAGTCAAAAAGGGCGCCGGACTGAAAAACCATGGTGACGCGGCGGCGCACGTCCAGGAGTTCCTGCTCCGGAAGCTGCGAGACCTCCTTGTCTCCCACCCACACCTCGCCCTCGTCCGGCCGCAAGAAGCCCATGATGTGCTTCAACGTGACGCTCTTGCCCACGCCGCTGCGGCCAAGCACAACCAGCATCTCGCCGCGCCGCACTTCGAAGCTGACGTCGTCGAGCACGGGTGTGTCGCCAAACGCCTTGGAGACGTGTACGAATCGGATGTAGGCCGGATGGTCGCTCATGGTTGCCGGTTAACGAGCCAGGCGCGCGACACGCCCGGCGTCGACGCGCGGATTCGAACACCTCCGATCAGGACCCTCGAATCCGGCCGAGCGCCCGCTCGTAATCTTCGGGCGTATTCAGGTTATCAAAAATGAAGGGTTGAAATCCGGCTCGCGTCAGTTCGGGCCAGCGCAGCACCCCTACGTGGACCCTGGAGAAGAAGCGGGTGATCTTGTTGTGCCCGCGCTCGAGGCTTGCCCGCACTGCCGTTCGCGCACGCCGGCGATAGATCGCGGCCAGCGGCTGATACCCCTCTCGCGGCGTGTAAGCGAGCGTGACGTCGGCCTGTGACTGAAGTGCGTGCCCCGCAAGATAGCGCAGGAAGCGCGCGTGCATGAATGGCAAATCGCAACTGAGAAAGAGATTGTACTCGGTGCGCGTGCGGCTGAGGCCGCTAAGGATCGCGCCGAGCGGTCCGCGGCCCGCGATGGCATCCGGCAATGCGGGAACTTCCAGTCCGGTCGCCCCCACCGCGAGACCGCACGCCCGCCCGGGCGGCCCCAATACAGTCACGGTGCGCCCGACCGATCCCGCCAGGCGCACGGCCCGGGCCAGCAGGGTCCCGCTGCCGAACGCCAGGTCATGCTTGGGCCGGCCCATGCGGCGGCTGGCCCCGCCCACCAGCACAAACGCGGCAAGCTCCGGGTAACGTTCAGGCATTGTGGCCAGAATATTATAATGAGTTTATTGTGTTAGAGAACTTCCGATAGATTGCAGATGCAAAATCGCAGATTCCGGAAGCTGCGGAGTTCGAATTCCTGCGCAGTTAACGAGGGCTCGGCAAAACACTCTGGGAGTCGAACTGCGCGGCCCGGAGAGCTCGCCCCTTAGGCGGCGAACCTTTCGAGGGCTGAATCCATCTCATATGCAGGTTGAGGGTGTTAGAAGGTTATCGTGGACACCAGGGGTGACGCTACCATGCGACGTCTTAGTTCTGTCATGCCGATGCCGATTGTTTTGGCCGCGCTGGCCTTGGCGGCTTGCACGGTGGCGAACGGCCAGGTTCCCGAATACTCAGGGCCGTCCCAGGTCTCTGACTTGAAAGGCAAGCAGACGGCCGTGCTGGCGGGCGGATGTTTTTGGGGTGTCGATGCCGTCTTCAAACACGTGAAGGGTGTTACCAACGTGATCTCCGGCTTTTCCGGAGGTAACGCCAACACGGCGCACTACGAGGTGGTGAGCACCGGCGAGACCGGGCACGCCGAATCCGTGAAGATCACGTACGACCCCTCGAAGGTCACGTATGCGCAGTTGCTTCGCGTGTTTTTCTCTGTAGCGACCGATCCCACGGAGCTGAACCGGCAGGGGCCGGACACGGGCACCCAGTATCGCTCGGTCATCTTCTATACCAGCGACGAGCAGAAGCAGGTCGCGCTCGCTTACATCGACCAGCTCAACAAAGCCCATGTGTTCGGGGAGCCGATCGTGACCCAGGTGGTTCCTTTCCGCGCCTTTTACGAAGCCGAAGGGTACCACCAGAACTACCTGGCGCTTCATCCGGACAATCCTTACATCGTTTACAACGACCTGCCCAAGCTGAAGAATCTCAAGCAGGAATTCCCCGACTTGTACAAGTAGGATTCGCGGCGCGGCGATTTCATCGCAGAAAGCCCACGAAGGGCACAGAGAGAAGAGGGCTTGTTCGCCGTAAGGCTCTGTGCCCTCCGTGGTGAGCTTCGGTTTTTGATGCCTCCGGGTGTCAGGAAGCGGAACGCGCAGTGGCCTGGCGCCGCGCCGCCGGCTGGTAGGTCCCGGGCACTGCCCGGAAGCTGATGGCAATGCGATTCCAGGCGTTGATCACGACAACGGCCATGTTGAGGTCAACCAGTTCCTTCTCGGAGAAGTGCCGGCGAGCCTCCTCATAGACCTCGTCCGGCACGTGCCCCTGGCTTATCTGGGTGACCGCCTCGGTCCAGGCGAGAGCCGCGCGCTCGCGGTCCGTATAAAACGGCGTCTCGCGCCAGGCGTCCAGTTCGTAAAGGCGCTGCTCGCTCTCGCCCTCCGCGCGCGCGTCTTTGGTGTGCATGTCGATGCAGTATGCGCAGCCGTTGATCTGGGAAGCGCGCACCAACACCAGGTTTACGAGCCGCAGCTCCAAGCCGCTGCGGTGCACGTAAGCCCCGAGATCGAGCAAAGGCTTGATCGCGTCCGGTGCAACCTTCTGAACATCAATTCTCGATTCCATACCGTTCTCCTTTCAAGCCGCGCGATTTCCCGCTCGGTCGCGGCCATGTTTATGTGATGAATGCGGCGGCTCGAAGGTTGAGTATTGTCAGATTCCGGCGAGCGCGGGCTGCAAACAACTGTGGTATATAAAGGCTTGAGGTTTTTCGCCGGGAGTTTTGGATGACCATTGCGGAAAAAGTGGAGCAGGACCTGGTGGCGGCCATGAAGGCGCGGGCGGAGCTGCGCTTGAGCGTTCTGCGCATGACGAAATCGGCCTTGAAGCTCAAGCAGGTGGAGCTCACGCGCCCGCTCGAAGACTCCGAAACGCTGGCCACGTTGCGCTCCCTGGTGAAGCAGCGGCACGAGTCCGCGGAACAATTTCGCAAAGGTGGACGCGAGGAGTTGGCCGTCAAGGAAGAGGCCGAGGTCAAGATCTTGGAGGAGTACCTGCCGGCAGCCGCCAGCGACGAAGACGTTGGAGCGGCGGTGACGGCGGCGATTGCCGAAACCGGTGCCGCCACGGCCAAGGATCTGGGTAAAGTGATGAAAGCCGCCATGGCAAGGCTCGCGGGCAAGAATGTCGATGGCAGGCGGGTGAACGAGAAGGCGCGAGCCTTGCTCGGCGCGTGACCGGCGTCCGCGTCGATTCTGAACGAGGCTACCAGATTCCCTTCGAAAGTGAGACGCCTGTGGACACAGAAGCCGGCAGCCTGGACCAGGAACTAAGTCGAAAGAAGCAGCAACTGCCAGGCGAAGAAATGGCCTGCCTTCAAATCGCGATCGGATTCCTTGGGGTCCTGCTGCTGGTTTTCCCCGTCCTGACTTCGCTTCGAGGCCTGAGCCCGGCGGTGGCTGCGGCCGGCCTGGCGCTACTCGGGGGCATTGCGCTGGCCATCACGGGAGGCTTCATGGGACTTAAGGAGAGCCGGCAGCAGCGGGCCGCCAGGGTCATGACTGCAAGCGGCATCGTTCTGACAGTCACCGCCATCGTCCTCCTGGCGGTCTCGAGCGACGGACTGGTCAGTTGGGATTTTCCAGTAGGCGCTATGTTTTTGATGCTGGGACTTTTAGCCGACCTCGCCGCCTCCCGGTTTCGTAAGGCGGTTCGATAGAGGACGGCGATACCCATATCCTACTGAATTACATGTTGCTTAAGTCTTGACTCTCGATCGAAGAGGCCGATGCTTCTTAGGAGCGAACACACAGCCCGTAACCAACAGGTGCAATCGATGATTTCAAAGCTCCTGATCCCTAACCAGGGATTGCGGTTGTAGTTAAAGCGTGTTAGTCTGATTGGGATACAAAGGGAAAAAGCAAAGAGAAGCGAGGAAACCAGCGGATGCCACTGACGCGGGAAGCCAAGACGGGCCTGATCAATCGATATCGGATTAACGCCAAAGATGTGGGCTCACCCGAGGTGCAGGTGGCCGTTCTCAGTGAGAGAATAACTTACCTGAACGAGCATTTTAATGTCCATCGGAAGGACCACGCGTCCCGGCGCGGATTGCTGATTATGGTTGGCAAGCGCCGCCGGCTCCTGGAATACCTGAAAGGCCGCGATCCTGCACGTTACAAGCAGCTCATCGAACGGCTGGGCATCCGCAAATAGCTGGTAGTGAGTGAAGTTTCCGGAAATCTGAAGGCTTCGGCAGGGGATGACCCGAGCTCGGAGCTGTGTCGCCGGTCTTCAGCCGGGATTCTCCCGGCTTTCAGCCTTCGGGTGGGGGCTTTTCCCCGCCTCGTCTCGACTCGCCAATCCCCTTATCAGCAAGTCATTTTCAGTTGCGGGCTGAGTGCCCGCCCCGGCAGCCGCTCAAGCGCTCGTTTCGTGCGAGCCGAGCCGCCAGCCGGCCCGGCTTCCGCCATGCGGCGGTCCGGTGTATGGAGGAGAACAAATGCAACATCAAGTAGCGATACCGCTCGGTTCGAGCACATTGACGATCGAGACCGGCAAGGTAGCGAAGCAGGCCAACGGTTCGGCGTTCGTGCGTTACGGCGATACGGTCGTGCTGGCCACGGCCTGCTCTTCAAAGCCCCGCGAGGGCATCGATTTCTTTCCCCTGACGGTGGATTATCGCGAGTATACGTACGCGGCCGGCAAGATCCCGGGAGGATTCTTTAAGCGCGAAGGGCGGCCGACCGAGAAAGAGATCCTGACCAGCCGGCAGATCGACCGTCCGGTGCGCCCGCTGTTTACCGATGGCTATCGCGACGAGACCCAGGTGATCGCCATGGTGCTCTCGGCCGACGAAAGCTACAACCCGGACGTGATCGGCGTGACGGCCGGCGCCACCGCGCTCTATCTTTCCGACATCCCGTTTTCCACCCCCATCGCGGCCGTCCGCGTCGGCCTGGTGGAGGGGCGCCTGGTGACGAATCCCACCTACGCCGAAATCAAGAGCAGTCTGCTGAACCTGGTGGTGGCGGGGAGCGAAGACGCCATCGTGATGGTGGAATGTGCGGCCCGCGAGCTTTCTGAAGACGCGATGATCGACGCCATCCAGTACGGCCACGGCGAAATCCGCAAGATTGTGGCCGCCCAGAAAGAGCTGTTCCAGAAGCTCGGCATCAAGAAGCGCGCCGTGGCGCCGCCTGTCCACAATGAGGCGCTGGCGAAAGACGTGGCCGAGAAGTCCACCGACAAGCTGCGCGTTGCCATGGACACCTCGAAACAATCCAAGCTGGAAAGCGAGCGCGCGATCAAGGCACTGCGCGAGGAGTTGCTGGCCGGCTATCCCGAAGACGACGAAGATTTGCAGAAGGAAGTGAAGCACGCCTTCGAGGCGCTCTATGAGCGCATGTTCCGCGACGACGTGCTGCTGAAGCACCAGCGCCCCGACCGCCGGGCGTTCGATCAGGTGCGGTCCATCACGTGCGAAGTGGGCCTGCTGCCGCGCACGCACGGCTCCGCGCTGTTTACCCGCGGCGAAACCCAGGCGCTGGTGACGGCAACACTCGGCACCGCCGAGGATCAGCAGCGTTTGGACGTTCTCGAAGGCGAGAGCTTCAAGCGCTTCATGCTGCATTACAACTTTCCGCCCTTCAGCGTGGGCGAGACCGGCTTCCTGCGCGGACCCGGCCGGCGCGAGATCGGGCACGGCAACCTGGCCGAGCGCGCCCTGCTCTCGATGATCCCGGAAGAGGATCAGTTCCCATACACCCTGCGCGTGGTTTCCGACATTCTGGAGTCGAACGGCTCATCGTCGATGGCGACGGTTTGCGGCGGCTGCCTGGCGCTGATGGACGCCGGCGTCCCTATCAAGGATCCGGTGGCCGGCATCGCCATGGGCCTGGTGAAGGAAGGCGAGAAGTACGCGATCCTAACCGACATCGCGGGCGCCGAGGATCACTACGGCGACATGGACTTCAAGGTTGCAGGTACGGCCAAGGGCATTACCGCGCTGCAGATGGACATCAAGATCGGCGGCATCACCACCGCCATCATGCACGAGGCGATGGAGCAGGCCAAAGTCGGACGGTTGCACGTGCTCGGCAAGATGCTCGAGGTGCTGCCCGAGCCCCGTACCGCTGTTTCCACCTTCGCCCCCCGCATCTACACGCTCCGCATCAACCCGAGCAAGATCGGGGAGTTGATCGGGCCCGGCGGCAAGACCATCCGCGGCATCATCGAGCAAACGGGCGTTAAGATCGACGTGGAAGACGACGGACGCGTGAACGTGGCCGCCGCCGACTCCGCAGCGGCTGACAAGGCGCTGAAGATCATCAAGGACATGATGGCGGAGGCCGAGCTCGGCAAGACCTATCTCGGCAAGGTTGTGCGGCTTGCCGAATTTGGCGCCTTTGTGGAGATCTTCCCGGGCACGGACGGACTGCTTCACATCAGCGAAGTCGCCGAGCACCGGATTCAGGATATTCGCAAGGAGCTGAAGGAAGGCGATCAACTCCTGGTGAAAGTGATCTCGATCGAGGGTAACAAGATTCGGCTGAGCCGCAAGGCCGTCTTGCGCGATCAGCGGCAGAAGACAGGAGCCGCGGCCGCACCTCAGCAGTGAGGAAAAGCAACGATGAACGGTGAATAGTGAATGATGATTGCTCAACATCCGTCGTTCATCAATCATCGTTCCTTTTTATGTCTCTGCACATCGTCGACAAGCTGATGGATGACGTGCTGGTGCTCGAGGCCCGCGGCCGCATCATGCTCGGACCGGAGACGGAGGTCCTGCGCCGGCGTATCAAGAGCGCCGCCGAGTCCGGCCACACGCGCATCGTGCTGGACCTGGCCGGCGTCGATTACATTGACAGCGCCGGCCTGGGTACGCTGGTGGGCGGCGCCGCTTCCGTGCGGAAGGCGGGCGGCGAATTGAAGCTTGCAAACCTCACCTCTAGAGTGCGCGATCTCATCCAGATCACCCGGCTAAGCACTCTGTTCGAGGTGCATGACAGCCTCGACAAGGCGCGAGCCTCCTTCGTTATTCCCGAATCAAATTAGGCATCGCGTCCGATGTCGTCGCAAACCTGTCCATGCTGAGCCCAGCGAAGCATCCCGGCAGTTTCCCCCTACGCCTGCCCCAAATATGGGGATTTTTCGCTTCGGGGCGCTTGGGTCGGAATGGCAGATCGTTTCGGGCCTCGTCGGCGACAATATCGCGAGCGCTGCTCCCGATCGTTTTGACGGCCCTGTTGATGACCACGCGATCGGCGCCCGGCTGGGCGCAGGCCCGGCCGCGACAATTGTCGAATCTCGAAGGCAGAGTGCTGAACGACCAGTCTGCGCCGCTCATGGACGCGGTCTGCACGCTCACCGGAAGTCTGCTCCCTTCCCGAGGGCTCACGGTCAATACCGATCGCGAGGGAAAGTTCGCATTCGCGCAGTTATCGCCGGGCGCCTACAAGCTGGCGTGCGCGGCTGCCGGTTATCATCCGGTGGAAGAACAACTGGATTTGACGAGCGCGTCGCCCGCTCTCGAGTTGATACTGCCGGCCGAGAAGGTACTGCGCCAAAGAGTGGAAGTCCAGGCCAAATCTCCGACCGCCGGCCTCGAACAGGGCGCTCCGCCCGCGACTTTCACGTCGGCCCAGATCATCGATCTGCCTATGGCGGAGCAGAAATTCAAAGCAGCGCTGCCGCTCATCCCAGGCGTGGTGCGCACGCCGGACGGCAAGATCAACATCAAGGGACTGCCGGAGAATCAGGGCTTGCTGCTGCTCGACGGCGCTGAGAACGTAGACCCGGTGACCGGCGGCTTCTCGGTCGACGTTCCCCTGCAAGCCATCGAGTCGCTCCAGGTTTCCAAGAACGCTTATCGTGCCGACTACGGCGGGTTCTCCGGCGGCCTAACCACCCTCAACACCAGGCCGCCTTTGAGCCAGTGGCACTACGAAGTTCAGAACATCACTCCCAACCCGCGATTCGAGACCGGCACCCTGGTGGGTATCGCGGACTTCAATCCTGCCGTCTACGTGACCGGCCCCCTCGTCGCCAATCGCTTGAACTTCGCCGAGTCCGTTGTTTATGACGCCGACAAGCAGGTGGTGCGAGGCCTCGCCTGGCCCAACGACGAGATCAAGACCCACGATTTCAAGTCTTTCACCAGCCTTCAGTACGTCTTCTCGGCGCGGCACCTGACCACGGTGACGGCGAACGTATTCCCGCTCACGACTGAGTTCGCGGATATCGACTCGCTCATTCCGCAGACCGCGTCCTCCGACTACGGCCAGCGCGGATACTCAATTGCGCTCACGGATCGCTATCTCACTTCCTCGGGTGTGGTCTTCACAAGCATCGCCGAAGGCATGCGTTTCGACAGCTACGGGCACGGCCAGGGGTCCGACGACATGCTCGTGACCCCGAACGGCTGGGGCGGGAATTTCTTCAATACGTACGCTCGCCAAAGCAATGAGGAGCAGGTCGGGGAAACCGTCACGCTGACGCCGCGGACCTGGTATGGGGAACACGATCTCATGGCCGGGGGCAACTTCATCCAGCGCGCTTTTTCCGGCTCGAGCGAGTCGCGGCCCGTGCAGATTCTCGGCGCCGCCGGCACGCTGCTCGAGCAGATTGACTTCAAAGGAACGGGTGCGCTCTCGGCAAGTGATACCGAAGGCGCGGGATTCATCCAGGATCACTGGACCATGACCCGGCAACTGGGCGTTGATCTCGGGTTGCGCTTCACCGGCCAGACGCTGGGCGCGCCCATCAACTTCGCTCCGCGCGCCGGCGTGGTCTACTCGCCCGGCACGAGCGGCAAGACCGTGCTGCGCGCCGGCGCCGGAGTTTTCTACAGCCACGTTCCGCTGCTGCTCGGAGGTTTCGCTGGAAATCCCGTTCGCGAAGTGACACTCTTCAACGCCGAAGGCATGCCTTCGGGAATGACGCTGGCCTTTCCCAATCTATTCGGCAATCTCGCCGACCCGCACAGTCTCGACCTCTCGCTCAACCCTCCTGATCGCACGCCTTACGACTTCACCTGGAGCGTCGAAGCCGATCGCGAGATCGCGCCCGGGGTCACACTGCGCCTGAGCGCTTTGTCCAGCCGCTCCCGTGACGAATACATCGTGGACCCCATCACTGGTCTCGCGGGCAGTCTCGCGGGCGGTCTCGCGGGCGGCGGCGCCGCCCTCGTGGCGTCAGCCGCGGGTAACTCCGCCTACCGCGAGTTCGAGGCGACGCTGCACGTGCGCTTGAGCGCCAAATCAGAGTGGAACTTCTCTTACGTGAACAGCAGGGCGCGCGGAGATCTCAACGCGCTCACACAGATATACTCGCCCTTCGAAGCTCCCGTCATCCGGCCGGACGCCTATGCGAGTCTTCCCGCCGACATTCCGAATCGATTGATCACCTGGGGCCGCTTTCCCACCCACCTCTGGAAGGTCGACGCCGGTCCCGTGATCGACTGGCATTCGGGTTTCCCCTTCTCGTTTCTGGACTCGTATCAGAACTACGTGGGCACGCCTGACGGGCAGCGTTTCCCGCGCTTCTTCTCGCTCGATCTGAAGTTGAGCAAGGAATTCCAACTGCCTCTGCCGCTGCTGAAAGGCCACCTCCTGCGCGGCTCGCTGACGGTCTTCAACCTGACCAACCACACCAATCCTCGCGACGTTTACAACAACATCGCTTCAACATACTTCGACCGTTTTCCGGGTCTGCAGCACAGGTTCTTCGACTCCGAGATAGACATTGTGTATTAAGGGGCCGGAGGATTCAGAAGTCGGTCAGGTCGCCGGGCGCCAGGGCGACACGCAAGGCGTTCAGCACGGCCGCAAGGTCGATGACCTCCTGCGCCACAGCGCCTCCGATCGGCGGGAGGTACCCGAACGCGGCGGCAATCATCCCGATCAAGCTCAATGCCATGCCGCCCACAGCGCTCTGGAGCGCGATCGCGCGCATGCGCCGGCCGATGTGAATGAGCTCATCGATCTTGCCGAGCGAGGCATCGAGGACTATGGCGTCCGCGGCTTCGGAAGTTATGTCGCTGTTCAGGCCGAAAGCGACGCCGACGGTGGCCACGAGCAATGCGGGCGCGTCGTTGATGCCGTCGCCGACGAAAATCGTCCGGCCGCGCCCGGTCTCGCGCGTCACAATCGCGACCTTCTCTTCCGGGCTCTTCTCGGCGTGCACTTCCGCGATGCCAACGCTCTCGGCCAGGTACCGGACCTCGGACTCGCGGTCGCCTGAAAGCAGGATCACCTTGCTGATCTGGTGGCGCGGGTGCAGGTGACCGAGAAACAACCGGGTATCATGCCGCGGGGTGTCGCGGAAGCGGAACGCTGCGGCGAAAACGTTATCGACGAACAGAAGGCATTCGAGTCCCGCCGCTGCAGCCGGTAGGGCGGTGTTGCCGTCGAGCCCTCTGCGGCCCGTGATCCGCACACGGTGACCGTTGACGATTCCGCGCAGGCCTTCGCCGGGTTTCTCGCTGACCTCGCTCACAGGCTCAAGCGCGAGACCCGCCTGCTGCGCCGCCGCCGTGATGGCGCCCGCCAGCGGATGCTTCGAGTAGGCCTCGAGGCTCGCGGCCTTCTTCAGCGCCTCTTCGCGATCGAGTCCCGCCGCGCAGATCACTTCGGTCAACCCAGGCCTGCCGTAAGTCAGGGTACCGGTCTTGTCGAAGATCAGCGTATGGCAAGTATCGACCTGCTCCAGCACCGCCGGATTCTTGATGATGATGGACCGCCGGGCCGCGAGTGAAATGGCGGCGATCACGGCGACCGGAATCGCGATCAGCAGGGGACAGGGAGTGGCCACGACCATCACCGCCAGAAAGCGGCGCGGTTGACCGCTCCAGAACCAACTCAACCCCGCGAGCCCGACGGCCAGCGGAGTGTACCAGGCGCCAAGCCGGTCTCCGAGGCGCCGCAGTCGGGGGCGATTTTGTTCCGAGGCCTGCACCACGCGCATGATCTTCGCGTAGCGGGAATCGACCGCCAGTTTCTCCGCCACGATAACGAGCGCCGCATCACCGTTGACGGCGCCGGACAGCACCTGCGAACCCGGGGCCTTCGAGATCCGGAAGGGCTCACCCGTCAGGTAGGCTTCATCCATCACGCCGTGACCTTCCACGACAGAGCCGTCCACGGGACAGATCTCATGGGGGAGCACGATGAGCGTGTCGCCCGGCGCGACTTGATCGAGCCCGACTTCGGACACTTGCTGGCCGCGTTTTCGGTGGGCGGTCTGAGGCATGCGCCGGGCCAGCGCTTCGAGCACGGAGGAGGCGCGCCGCGTGGCGTACTGCTCGAGGGCCGTCCCGCCCGACAACATCAGGACCACGATCGAGCCGACCAGGTATTCTCCGAGGACTATCGAGGTCAGAATGGACACGCCCGCCAGCAGGTCCGAGCCAAACTCAAGCCGGACGGCCTTACGCGCGAGGTCAAAAATCAGAGGCGCTCCCCCGAGCAGGAGCGTGGCGTAGAGGGGGAGCACCGAGACGGAATCCGGCGTGTGCAGAGCGTACCGCAAGACCAGATGGGCGAGAACGCCGGCGATGGCCAGCAGCGATATGGCGGTCTCTTTGGCATTGAGCCAGGGCCTTGTCCCGCGCGGGCTCGCGCCGCGTTTCGCCGCCGCGAGTTTCGCCTCGGTGTTTGACACTGGCCGCTCCGGCGCCAAGGTTTCCATCGCCTGACCCTATCGCAACGGGCCTGCCCGGCAGTGTGACGCGAAACACGCATCGAGTTGACCTGCAAAGCGAGTTTCGCTTTGAAATGAATGAACGAAGCCAGACGCGAAATCGATTCATTGATTTCAAAGGACTTAAGACGGGTCCGGTCGCGGCTCCAGTGGCTTCGTTTGGCTTCGTTTTGACCTGTTTTTCAGGGTCATTTGTTGATTCTGTTGGACTTGGTGGCTTCGTTTTGCAAAATTTTAGATTCTTTTTTTTCGGTTTTTGGAGAGTTTGGGTGGATCATCACGGGCTAGCCCCGAGGCTACACAGTCCCAGTTGTCTTTCGCGGGTTTGGCGCCGTGTTCTGCGGAAAGTCTCGGGCATTTTCTGAAGCGCCAGTCAGCGTTCGGAGCCATCGCCCTGCAGGATGCGGTAGATCTGCGCTCCATATTTCACGACCGTACTGCTTCCGATTCCCGGCAGCGCCAGCAGCTCGCGGTCTGTCTTCGGCCGCGCGCTGGCCATGGCTCGCAATGCCCGGTCGCTGAAAATGCGGAAAGCCGGCACGCCGCGTCGCCGGGCCTCGGCCAGACGCCAATCCCGCAACGCCCGTTCGACGGGGGAAGGCGGCGCTCCTTCCAGTTCTCTCCCCTTCGTCGCCGGTCGAGGCTGGGCGCCAGTTCCCGTCTGGGCGCTGATTGCCGTGCGCGGCGCTCCGAGGCTGCCCGCGCTAGCATAGGACCTTTTCCTGCGTTCGCGCTTGCCTGTTGCCGGCGGGGCATCCTTCATGACGAATTCGACCCGCGTGGTTCCGTCGAGCGACCGGCCCGCCCGGGTGAGGTCCACCTGGCGATACGGAATCGTTTTGCCGTCCTTCTCGAAAACGGCATCGGATAAGCGCACGATGCCCGCCCGCGCCATGCCGCCCAGCAGTTCTTCAAATCCATCGCGGGTCATGTCAGACTTGGGATACAGCTCGCCATGAAGTTTCCCCGTTGACTTCGAAGGGCCGGGCCGCAACGCAGCCACGATCCGCAAAAGGGCCGCGTGCTCGGCTGCGGTGGCCGTCCGGAAGCGTTGCGCGGCGCACTCGGCGGGAGCGCAGAAATCGCAGATGCCACAAGCTCTCTCACTGTCGGCGAGGTCGCCAAAGTGCCGCACCAGCGTGGCCATCCGGCACTGGTTGCTCTCCGCGTAACGGATCATCTGATCGATCTGCGCCCGTTTCTGCTCGGCTTGGGCGATATAGGAGTTGCGCCACTGATCGTGACCCCGGCTCACGTTCTCGGCGAAGTCGATTTCCACCCCGCCGTGGGTCCACAGTTTTTCGAGCGCCTTGTCGAGGACCTCCTCGTCAAATAGGAGCTGGCGTTCGAGAGATGCTTTCTCTTGAGGCTCGGCCCGCAGCCGGGCGACGATCCCGTCGAGGACGCTGACGTGCGGGTAGTCGCGCTCAAAGAAGAAATCATGGGTGTAACGGTCGGCATAGGAGTGCATCAGGATCGCGCGGCTGGGCTTTCCGTCGCGCCCGGCGCGTCCCATTTCCTGGTAGTAAGCTTCGACACTGCCCGGCAGGGCCGTGTGGATCACCGTGCGGACGTCGGCTTTGTCGATCCCCATGCCGAAGGCGATCGTTGCCACAATGACCTGGGTGCGGCCGTCCTGGAACTCCTGTTGCACTCGCTGCCGGCGCTGCGCTTCAAGCCCCGCGTGATAGGCAGCGGCGGGAAAGGATGCGCCGAGTTCGGCGGCCAGGCTCTCGGCCTGCTTCCGCGTCGGCGTGTAGACGATCGCCGGCCGGCGTTGCGCGTCGCCGAGGAGCGTGACCGTGAGATCGGCACGCTCGGAGGGCGCGATTTCCACCACCTCAATGGCGATGTTGGTCCGCCGAAAGCCGTGAACGAAGCGCATGGGCTGCGCCAGGCCCAACTGCTCGGCGATGTCGTTCTGAACGATGGGCGTCGCCGTGGCGGTCAGGGCGATGACCGGCGCCGGGCGCAAGCGTGGCAGGTGTTGCCCCAGGCGACGGTAGTCCGGCCGGAAATCATGCCCCCACTGCGAGATGCAATGCGCCTCGTCAATGGCGATGAGAGAAAGGGGCCGCTTCCCGAGCATCTCCGGAAAGCCGGGCACACGCAGCCGCTCCGGCGCAATGAAGAGAAACTGCAGCTTGCCGGTCAGGTAATCGAAGCAGACCTGGCGTGAGTCCGCGCGCGGGCGGCCGGAATGAATGCGCTCCACGGCGAAGCCGAGCTCCTTGAGCCGTGCCACCTGGTCTTCCATCAGGGCAATGAGCGGGCTGATCACGAGCGTAGTTCCGCCCCGGGCAATTCCGGGCAACTGATAGCACAGCGACTTTCCGGACCCGGTCGGCATGACGAGCAGCACGTCGCGGCCCTCAATCGCAGCCCGGCACACCGCTTCCTGATTGGGCCGGAAAGAGGTGAAACCGAAAGCGCCGTGCAGCAGGCTGTTCAACTCGCCGCTTGGAACGGGTGTGGTCATGAGCGCCTGCGACAATCGTACTGGAGCGGCAAGAAACCCGGAAGAGAAATGTGCGGGTGTCGCGGGCGGAAGTGGTGAATGTTGGGTGGTGGGGCCAGTTTGAATTAAGACCAACCACCCCGGCCTTCGGCCACCCCTCCTCAACTGAGGAGGGGAGCTCGCACCTACCTCGCGGGAGCGTTTCGAGGCAGCCCCGAAGGGCCGATCCACCAAAGCCCAGGCCAACGGCCTGGGCCAAAGGACGAGGCGCACGCCAACAGCCCTGAAAGGGCGATCCAGGGCCTACGGTCGTGACTACGGTGCTGTTGCGCCTTTTCAGGGCTCTAAGAGCATCTCGGCGGAACCCAACCCAGGCCGTTGGCCTGGGCTTGGATGGACGGCCCCTTCGGGGCTGGGCGGCAAAGCCGCCAGTTCTCAGTTTTCACGCACAATCTAAAGCCCGGACTAAAGACGGTACTCTCGGCGGCGCGGCTGAAGCCCTGCCCTGATACAGACCGCCCTTGACTCGTCAGGATTTGGTATCATGCCTTCCATTGTGACTAGTTGCCCGAAGACGCTCGCTGCCGCGGTCCTCCTGGTGATGGCGGCCCATTCCTCGCAGGCGCTCCCAGGCGGCCCGCAGTCGTCCGTTCCGCTGCAGCCTTTCGCCGACGAAGTTCGCCAGCTCGAATCGGTGCTCAGTTTTCTCGGCCAGCCCTTGACCTCAGCCGATCAGGAAGCCATCAACGCGCGATTTGCGGACCCCGATCCGGACAAGGCGATCGCAGGAGTCGAATCGGTACTCGACAAATATACTTTGGCGGTGGTGAACATCAACGCGGAGAGCCGGGTCAGCGTGCAGCGAGGAAGTGCGCCGCCTGACTTGATCGAGGACGGCACGAGGATTTTCCTGGTGAAGGTTGTCAACCTTGCGGGCGTCACGGCCCGCCTTGCCGTCGAGAGCCCGAACAGCGGAAATGTCTTCATCCCTTCGAGAAACAGCCCTGAACCGCCCATGAAGCTGACCGCGGCCGACGTTGCCGAACGCTGGGCGGACATTTCGCTTTACAACAAGCCGCCTCTCGAGGAACGGCTGTCCGGATTCGCTCTCGAATATCGCATCCTCACCTTCTTCAGCCGTGATGCCGGGCAGCGCTCCGCCAAGCTCAGTTTCAATGTCGGCCAGGGCACCGCGGACGTTGGCTTTCAGAACGAAATCACCGTCCTCTGCAACGTGGCGCCGGCGCGCACCATCTCGCTCGGCGTGCTGGATGAAGATGGCCAGCCGACCATGGCATCGTTTGTGTTTCGCGACAGCCTGGATCGCATCTATCCCAACCCCGCCAAGCGCCTCGCGCCCGATTTTTTCTTCCAGCCGCAGGTCTACCGCGCGAACGGTGAATCCATAGCATTGCCGAAGGGTTCTTACAATGTGACCGTCACCGGCGGACCCGAGTACATCGCTGAGAATCGCCAATTCGAGGTGGGGCCAGACGGGCCCGCCGGGCTTTCGTTTCAATTGAAGCGCTGGATCGATCCCGCGAAGTACGGATGGTATTCGGGCGACCATCATATTCACGCGGCCGGGTGCTCGCACTACGAAAATCCGAGCGAAGGCGTGACGCCGCAGGACATGGATCGTCAGGTGCGCGGCGAACACCTGAACGTAGGCTGCGTGCTGACCTGGGGGCCTTGCTACTACTACCAGAAACAGTTCTTCCGCGGCCGGCAAGACGATCCGGCGTCCAAGCGAAATCACTTGCTGCACTATGACCTCGAGGTCTCGGGCTTCCCTTCCAGTCACACCGGCCACCTGGTGCTGCTCAACCTGGCCGACCAGGATTACCCCGGCACCAAGCGCATCGAGGACTGGCCTACCTGGGACCTGCCCATCCTGCGCTGGGGCAAGGCGCAGGGCGCCACCGTCGGTTTCGCGCACTCGGGCTGGGGACTGGAGCTCCAGGGCGATGCGCTGCCGAACTACAACATTCCGGGTTTCGACGGCATCGGCGCGAATGAGTACATCGTTGACGCCACCTATCCCGACACCGTCGATTTCATCTCGGCGGGCGACACGCCCTACGCCTGGGAGCTGAACATCTGGTACCAGACCCTCAATGTGGGCTTTCGCACCAGGATCTCGGGCGAGACGGACTTCCCGTGCATCTATGACAGCCGCGTGGGTGAGGGCCGGACCTACGCCAGGATTACGCCGCCGCTGACCTATGCCGACTGGAACGCGGCTATTCGGGGCGGCGCGACTTACGTATCGGACGGCCGAAGCCACCTGATGGATTTAAGGGTGAATGACGTCGCGCCCGGTGAGCACGGCAGTGAAGTACGTCTGAGCGCGCCGGGCCGGGTGCATGTGAAGCTCAGCGCGGCGGCTTACCTCGATCCAGAGCCTGACCCGAAGATGGCCGCTCGTCCCTATGACCAGAAGCCTTATTGGAGCCTGGAGCGGGCACGCATCGCCGGAACCCGCAAAGTTCCGGTGGAAATCGTGGTGAACGGGACGGCGATCGCGCGGCAGGAACTGGAGGCCGACGGTACGCCGCGAAATCTCGAATTCGACGTGCCGGTCGATCAGAGCAGTTGGGTGGCGGCCCGCATCCTTCCGTCATCCCACACCAATCCGATTTTCGTGCTGATCGGTGATCGGCCGATCCGGGCATCGCGGCGCAGCGCACAATGGTGCCTCGCCAGCGTCAATCAGTGCTGGACGCAGAAGGCTCCGAAAATGTCGGCTGCCGACATGCCCGAGGCAAGGAAAGCCTACGACCATGCCCGCGAGGTCTACCAAAAGCTGATCGAAGAATGCAAAGTCGAATAGGGCGCCGAATCACGACCGCACCACTTCCGCCCTTTCTTCCTCGGGGAGTCTCGCCACAGGTTTGGCGGCTCGCGTCGTGGTGAGCACCACGACGCTGATCAGAACGAACAGTGTCCCGAGAACCGTTCGCAGCCCAAGCGCCTCGCCGCCCAGGAAGTGTCCGATCAGTACGGCTACAACCGGATTCACGTAGGCGTACGTCCCGACTTTCGTCGGCGATTCGTGATGAATCAGCCATACGTAGGCGGTGAATGCGATGATGGAGCCGGCGACGATCAGGTAGAGCAGCGCGAGCCAGGCTGCCCGCGAAATCGTCCACGGATGAAAATCGCGAAATTCACCGAGCCCTGCCGCCGCCAGGGCCAGAAACACTCCGCCGGCAAGCATCTGCGCTCCGGAACTCATCACCTTGGAAGGCGGCAGTTGCAGCTTGCGAGTGAGCGCCGATGCCAGCGACCAACTCATCGCGGCCACGATCAGGGCCACGGCCCCCGCCCGGTCGATCGGCGCCCCGCCGAGGTCGAGCGAGCGGCTGACGAGCACGCCCACGCCGCCAATCCCGATCAGCAGGGCCACGGCCAGGCGGACGGTGAGCCTCTGGGTTCGCAGGAACGTGATTTCCGCGAGCGACATAAACACCGGGATCGTGGCCAACATGACCGCCGCAAGGCCCGAAGGCACCCGCCGCTCGGCCCAGAACAACAGCCCGTAGTCGAGGACGAAGATCAAAATCGCGAGTAAACAGGCGGACATCCATTGGCGCGCGCTCGGTGAGCGCTCGCCCCGCGCCATCATCCAGCCACAAAGAACGAGCCCCGCCGCCAGAAAACGCATCGAGGCCAGAGCAAACGGTGGAACTTCGCTCACTCCCACACGAATGGCGAAGAACGTCGATCCCCACACAAAATAGATAATGGCGAAGGCCAGCAGCGTCTTCCAGGCCGGGCGATGGTTGGTGGCATCCATGGAGGATGGCGCGCGGCAGAAATCGGCCGCGCTACGGCTAGGTTAACAGGAATTTCTTCAGAGCATCTGGAGGCGCCGTCATGGCGCTGGCGCTGGTGGGAGGCGCATCAGGACCCTGGTAGGAGGCTGGCTCGGGAACTCCGGTCCGGCGAGAGTGTCGGTCGTACCGCTGGCCGCCGCGACGGCGATTGCGATCCTGACTCTGATCGTTTTGCGGCCGGGTTCACACGGTCCGGCGACCCGTGGATGGCGGATCCGTTGCCGGTGGCGCCCGGAGATGGATTCCGACGGCTTGATGCTCGTCCTAAGTCGATAGCCGTATGGCGATAATCACTTGCGTTCGTCCTCTCAGCCGGCTGAAGAAGTCGCCGATAGGCTTCATCCAGTATTTCTTGTTCAGGAGCGCATGCCCGCGCGTGGCCTCGCCGCTGTCGACGATCCGCGCCTGTGCAGGCGCCCACTCGCCCCTGAGGGCTCCGCGCATGGTGCACGGCGCTACCCGCACGCTGGGATTGTTCCGGATTCTCTTCACCTTCCCCGCGTTGGCCAGCGAGTACACGTAGAGCGTCGCCGGGTGCCCATTATCGGCAGCGAACCACACCGGCGTACTTACAGGCGTGCCGCTCTTGCGGTAGGTTTCGATGCTTAAGTACTTCTCGCCTGCGAAAAGGTCCGGCTTGTGTTCAGCCACTTTGTGTCCTTCCTGCCGTGACACCGGCCTTTGCCGGACCATTCATCATCGAGACGGGGCGGCCGGGCTATTGCCGGCAGTATTCCATCGCGTCATGTCGACGTCGTGCCGGTCGAGCGTGTCGTAAAGCGGCTGGGCCGGACGGACGTCGTCCACTTGATGGGCGACCGAAACCGCCAGGATGCGGATTTTGTCGTTTTCAGGCAGGGTCAGGCTGCCGGCGCCTGCCGGAAGGTCCAGCGCATAAACAAACAGGTAAGCGTACGAATAGGGTTCGTTGCCCCCGTCGGGGGTGTGCCGATGCGACGCGAACCAGGCCACAGGCGCGCGCTTGATGAATCCCGGCTGGAGGCCGGTGTACTGCGGCTCCATCATTGGTCCGTGCCCCTTCACGTAGGCCAAAAGCCGCCGGATTCTCTGAGCGCGAGGGCTGTGGTCATCCGCGGCCGGCTCCGGGGGAAGCTGACGAGGCACCTGTTTCCACGTCCGCGTGTCCCACTGGCCTATATTCCCGCCCCAGTCCTCGACGTTGAGTTCCGCCGTCTGATCGCCGGCACGGAAGGTCGCGTTCTGATCGCCCTCAGAGGAGGCCGCGAGAATATACACACGGTTGAAGTCGCCGGCGGGCAGTGAAATGCTCTGCCCGTGAGCGACGACGGCATTCCGCTGCGCGCTCCAGGCCGGCGCCAGGTGAAAGTGGATGCCGCTGTAGTCGAGTTCGTTCGGCAGCATCTCGGCGGGCAACGCCTGGCCGGCAGCGTCGAATCCCCCTTCGGACTTGATGCCGTCTTCGCTGGCCGTCGCCAGATCGTAATGCAGAGCGACGGGCTCGGATTGGGGCGCGGTCACCTTGGACGGCGCATCGACGAGCTTCACGGCAAAGCTGCGGATTTGATAAGGTCCGAGCGATGTGGCCAGCACGCCGCCCGAGACCGCCGCCTCGCCGAGAGGCATCTCCTGTCCGTCCACCTCGCGCGCGGACGCGATGGGTCCGGCAAAGACGACGTGGACCTGCTGGTCAGACTGCCCGCGCATTTCCACCACCCGAACAATCAGTTCATCGCCGTGCTCGGCCTTCTTCAGGCCCATCACGTGGACGTCGCTGTTGTCGAGGTGGAGGAATGAGAAGCTCTTGCCGAGGGCTCCTGAATGTTTCGGGGCCTCGAAGGCGATCAGGGGATGATCGAGCCGGTATCCCTGCCAGTCGGTTGCGCCCTGCCGCCAGTCGCCGGCATGACCCGCCAGGCCATAGACAAATTCGTGGTGGCCCCAGTCCTGCGTCGTCTGGTCGCCATAGTTGCGTCCGTTCCCGGTGCCGAGTCCGGGCGTGTAGATCAGGGTGAGGCGCAGGGTGCTGTCGTCCGGCTTGTCGGAACCGACCTTCACGCCTGAAAGCACTGTCACGCCGTAGTTTCCGCTCTTGTCGGTCAGATCGAACCAGCGGTGGGACCCGACTTCGAACTTCTTCTCATCGTTGTTGCCGCGCTCAATGGTGCCCGCGCCCCAGTTGTAGGTCGCCTGCGGATTCGAGACCGCCAGGGGAAAGGCCGCTTTGAGGGCGGCGGATTCGGTCTTCCAGTCGATGGCGTTCGCGAACTCCACCCGATTGCCAGCGTCGCCCGCCGCGAGGCGGATGGTCTCCACGAACCGCGAGCCATCCGACTCCCGTTCGACCTGGACGGCCACGCGCACGGGTCCGTTTTCGACAACGTGTATTTTGGCCGGACCTTCGACGTAACCGCGCGGCGGCTTTTGCTGGTCAGCCCAGTCCATGTTCCATGCCGGCCAGTCGTGCGGCTTTTCGGTCTGGACCTCGAGCCGCGCCGGACCGGATAGAAGCTCGTGCTTCTGTTCCTTGTCGTAGATGCCGGCCACGTCGCCGTTGCGGTCCAGCCGGACCCGGTAACGGGCGTTCTCGAGCAACGACTCGGTGGCTTTAAGCGCCCCGCCCGGCACTCGCGCCGCGGACGGCTGAACGTCGTAAACCGCGAAGCCAACGGACGGCACTTTGGCGAGGAACAGCACTTTGCCTGCCGCTTCCAGTTGAGCGGGGACAGCCTTCCCGTCCGGGCCGAGCACGCGCACGCCTGCCGGCGCGCCGCCCGGGAACGAAACCTCAGCCTCGACCACGTCTTCGCGCGCGATGTTCAGCGGGTTGTATACCACGATAGCCATGCCTTGCGCCGCGGTATCAAGACCCGAGGCGATCGCTCCGACGGCGCTGGTCAGGACTCCGGCAAACTGGTTCATGGCCAGAACATCGTCATTCCAGGAATACTCGTAGGACTTGGGGGTGGCCGTGCCCGCCATGAGGTCGTGGAACTGCCCGCCCAGGACCAACCGCCAGGCGCGGTTCAGGCGCTCGAGAGGATAACGAGGCCCGCCGAGCCAGGCCGCCGCCGCCGAGGCGCGCTCCGCGGCGTCTGCCAGGACTTCGTTCACACGGTTCCACTGCTTGTGGGCAGCCTCCGAAGTGAGCGAGCCCGCGGAATGGTTCGTGAGCTCGAGATCACCCTGGTAGCGCGGCAGCCCCGAAGTCTGACCGGTCTTGAGGATGTCCAGGAACAACTGGTCGGCCTTGGACGAGATCACGTTGAGCGGGCCGTCGCCCATGCGAACCGGGGGGCCGCTCGCTGCCGGTGGCGCTTGCTGGCCTTCGTCATCCTCATCGCGCCGAGGCGGCGGCAGGGTGGTCTCGCCCTTGGTAACGATGGCCTCGAGCAGCCGGACGGACGATTCGGATGGCGAGCCGCCCGTGTCGCCGGTGCCGTAGTAGTGGTAGTCGGCATAAAGGCCGCTAACCTTGCCGTCCCGATCCACGCGCTCGGGCCAGTCCACAGCGTTCTGCTGACCGGATGGCGGAGTCTTGCTGAGATCGTAATTGATGCTCCCGCCGTAATCTCCGGGATTCAGAGCCGCAATCACGCCGCGGCCGTCCGGACCGAGCCACATACCGAGGTTGTACGGCGTCCCGACCGGCGTCTGTTCCGGCGAGTCCGGACCGCCCACGGGAGCGGCTGATCCCCAGGTGAGTTTCTGGGTGGAGAAGCCCTTCACGCCCGCTGCCGCCAGGATGCTCGGCAGGTCCGCCGGGAAGCCGAAGCAGTCCGGCAGCATGTACTCGGCGCTGGCGACCCCGAACTCGCGCCGGAAGAAATCATTGCCGTAAAGCACGTGCCGGATGATCGACTCGGGAGACGGCGAGTTGACGTCGCCCTCCTCCACTGACGATCCGGCCGGAAACCAGCGCCCGGCCGCCACGTACTGTTTCACCCTGGCGTAGTCCGCGGGGAAATACTCCTTCATCATTTCGTAGCGATTGGACCCGCTGAAGTTGAAAATGTAGTGCGGATACTTCTGGAACAGATCAAAGTTCAACCGCATGGTCTTGGGCAGGTATTCGCTGATGACCTGCGGGTATTCCCATCGCCACTCGGTGTCGAGATGGGCGTAGCCCACCGCGTAAAGGGTTGGCTGCCGGGTGATGTCCGTGCTTGGCGTCGGCGCCGTCTGGGCGCGCGCCACGCCGTGCAGCATGGCGAACACAAGGGTTGCCGCAGCGATGTCTCTTGCGGGGCGGGCAAGCCTCGGAACCGGTCGGCTTGGCCAAGTTGAACTGCTGGATGTGGTTCGCATAGGGTGGGCTCCGTCGTGACTTTTTTTCTTAACACCAGAGTATGCGACTGCGCCAAGTCAATTGCAATCTTCCCTTGATCGCGATCAGGGAACCGCTGGACCTGTGGGCGCGTCGAATACGAAGGGATCAGGAGGTCGCGCGGACGCGGTTCTCAGGCCCGTGCACCGTCGTTGCCGCCCTGCGCACGTCGCGGGTCTGCGTTCCCTCGGTTAAGGGCTTCTTTTTCGCGCCGCGCAAAATGAATCTAACGACTTTCTGAATAACCGCAGGACGAGTGGGCGCAACTTTCAAACGATTGATTCCGAACCTCTTGCAGCGCGGCCGGGCGGGATCTTGTAACGTAGAAAAAGACCTTCAGGCGACAGCACTTTCTGGTGTACACTGACATCTAATAAGATAGCTGAGGTGTCGGTCCGTGCGACCCTGCCGGTTGCGGCGGGCAATTACGTCTTAAAAGGCGCAGGGTTCGCATGCTGGGTTTGTCGGGCAAGCCTGACCGCGCCTTTATCCTGTGAAGTGAGGCTACCGTCTTGGCTTTTGAAGAGAAGTTCGACCAGGTCAGCAAGCTGATTAATCTGGGCAAGCAGAAGGGATTTCTCCTCTACGACGAGGTGAATGATCTTCTGCCTTCCGACGTCCATTCCGCGGAGGAATTGGAGGACGTGCTCTCGATGTTTGACAGCGAGGGCATTGAAGTCCGCGAGTCCCCCGGGGCCAAGGTCGAGCGCATCGACAAGGACGAGGAACTCAAGCCCGAAGAGGGCGAAGAGGCCGATGTCGATCTCGGGGCCGGCGCTCTCGACAAGACCAACGATCCCGTGCGCATGTACCTGCGGGAGATGGGCACCGTCCCGCTGCTGACCCGCGAGGGCGAAGTAGAGATCGCCAAGCGCATCGAACGGGGCCAGATCCAGGTGCTCAAGGCGCTCTCGCGCTCTCCGCTGGTGGTCCAGGAGATGCTCGACCTGCGGCACGATCTAGAACAGGGTGAGCGTTCCATCAAGGAAGTGGTGGTTTTCAACGATGACGAGCTGACCGAAGAGCGCGTGATCGAGCGCCGGCGCGAAGTGATCTCGACCATCAGCGAGATTGAACGGCTGCACAAAAAGATGCTTCAGCTTCAGCAGAAGCGCGACGCCATTCCGCGCACCAAGCGCCCGCGCGAGTTCCGGCGCTATCAGTGGGCGCAGGCCGAGCACCGCATCATGGTGTCGAAGCTGATCCGCTCGCTCGAATTCACACACCCCGAGCGCGAAGATCTCATCCGGGTGATTCTGAGGGCCGCGGACGAAAGCCAGCCGCTCGAGCGGGACATCAATCGGCTCGAGAAAAAGCTCAAGGGCGTGCGCGGCGCGCAGGAAGCCGAACTCCGCAAGGAACTGCGCATCACCAAGACCAGGCTCGGCGAAATCGAGGAGCGCAATCAGATCCTCGCGCCGGAACTGCGTCGCACCGTCCAGACCATCAACACCGGCGAGAAGGAAGCCAAGGCGGCCAAGCGCGAATTGATCGAGGCCAACCTGCGCCTCGTGGTGTCGATCGCCAAGAAGTATACGAACCGCGGCCTGCAGTTCCTGGACCTGATCCAGGAAGGAAACATCGGCCTGATGAAAGCCGTGGACAAGTTCGAGTACCGGCGCGGCTACAAGTTTTCCACGTACGCCACCTGGTGGATCCGCCAGGCCATTACCCGCGCCATCGCCGATCAGGCGCGCACCATCCGCATTCCGGTGCACATGATCGAGACCATCAACAAGCTGATTCGCACCTCGCGCCAGCTGGTGCAGGAGTACGGACGCGAGCCCACCTCGGAAGAGATCGCCAAGCGCATGGACATCCCGGTGGTGAAGGTGCGCAAGGTGATGAAGATCGCCCAAGAGCCGATTTCGCTGGAAACGCCGATCGGCGAGGAAGAAGATTCGCATCTGGGCGATTTCATCGAAGACCGGGGCGTGATCTCGCCAGCCGAAGCCGTCATCAACATCAACCTCAAGGAGCAGACCGAGGCGGTGCTCAAGACGCTGACGCCGCGCGAAGAGAAAGTCATCAAAATGCGCTTCGGCCTCGACGACGGCAGCGAGCATACGCTCGAGGAAGTGGGCCAGAGCTTCGCGGTCACCCGCGAGCGCATCCGGCAGATCGAAGCCAAGGCGCTGCGCAAGCTGCGCCATCCCTCACGGAGCCGGCGCCTGCGGGCCTTCCTCGACGCGCAAGCGCATCCGGCGGTGGAGTAGGCGCTTTTTCCAGACAGATTATTGAACGAGGCAAGCTTGAACAAAGGTTTTGGTGACGCTCTCTGTTGCGACCGAGTCGCAACTATTCCGGACGGCTTAGAGACATGCTGGAATCGCTGGTCATAACGTTGCGCGAGGGCGTTGAGGCGGCGCTGGTGGTCGGCATTGTGCTCGGCTACCTGAAAAAGACGGGCCGGCTGGCCGCGGCCCGCACCGTCTACTTCGGCCTCGCCTGCGGCGTCCTGGCCAGCCTCATCCTCGGCGGATTCCTGCACCGCCTGAACATCAGTGAGCTCGGCGACGCCTACGAGGGGGGCCTGATGCTGGTGGCCTCGGTCTTCGTGGCCACGCTGGTGTGGTGGATGTGGCAGAGCGGCAAGCGCATGAAGGCGGAGATCGAAGAGAAGCTTGCCGGCCTCGCCGGCGCTTCGAGCCAGGGCGCCGGGTTCGGACTTTTCCTGTTCGTCTTCCTCATGGTCTTCCGCGAAGGCGTTGAGACGGTTCTGTTCCTGGCGGCCGTGTCGCTGCGAACATCGAGCGCGCTCCTGGAGTTCACCGGGGCCGTGCTCGGATTGGCGCTGGCCGTCGGATTCGGCGTGGCCTTCTTCAAGGGCAGCCTGCGCGTGAACCTGCCGCGATTCTTCCGCATCACCACCGTGGTTCTGTTCGCGATCTCCGTGCAGTTGCTCGTGACCGGCGTCCATGAGCTTTCGGAGGCGGGCGTACTGCCTTCGAGCCCTCAGGAGATGCGGCTCGTGGGTCCGGTGGTCAACAACGACCTGCTCTTCGTGGTGCTCGTGATCGCGGTGTGCCTGTTTCTAGTGGCCGCCGGACGCGTGGAGAGATCCCGGCCTTCGGGCGCCGAGCCGTTGACCGCGCCGGCGCGGCGCAAGGCTCTGGCTGCGCACCGCCGCGAGCGCTTCTGGAAGCTGGCCGCCACGGCGCTCGCCTTGTCGGCGATCGTGCTGATCAGCGCCGAGATTGTCTACGCGCGCGTAAACCAGGCGGCCGACGTTCCTGAGCCGGTCGCACTCACCAACGGCGAGGTGCGGGTACCGGTTTCGAGGCTCAACGATCATGCCCTGCACCATTTCGCCGTCAGCATCGACGGACGCGAGGTGCGCCTGATCGCGATTCTCGACGCGTCCGACACGGTGCGCGCCGCCCTGGACGCCTGCGCGATCTGCGGCGCCCAGGGCTACTATCAGCGCGGCCAGAACGTGATCTGCCGCAACTGCGGCGCGGCCATCTACCTGCCGACCATAGGCCACGGCGGCGGCTGCAACCCGATTCCGTTCGATCCGCCGTACCGGGTGGACGGCGATTCGCTGGTCATCTCGCAAGGGGCGCTGCGAGCCACTTCGGGCCATTTTCATTAGGTTGTTGAGGGAGTAGGGAATCGGAAGTCGGAAATAGGCAGCGAGTAAGTAAGCAGCGGGTAGCGAATAGCGAATAGAAAGCAACCGACTACCGGCTATTCGCCACTCCCAATTCGCTATTCCCTCTGAGCGCAGGATGCTGTCTCGAATCATAATTCGGTCCCTCGTCCGGCGGCGGCACCGCAAGTTGCTGAGCCTCGCCGCCATCGCTCTCGGCATCACGGCCGCCACCGCAGTGGCGACGGTGGCGCTTGACGTCGGGGATCAGGTCAGCCGCGAATTGCGTTCCTTTGGAGCAAACATCGAGGTGGTTGCCGCAGCCGACGGACTGCCCGTCACGGTGGGCGGCGTCGACTACCGTCCGGCGGGAGCGGGGGCTTTCCTGCGCGAAAGCGATCTTCCCGCCATCAAGGGCATCTTCTGGCAGAACAACATCGTGGCTTTCGCGCCCTTTCTCTACGCCCCGGCGGGGCTTCGAGGACGACAGGTTGTGCTGATCGGAAGCTGGTTCGATCACGAGGTGACGGCGGGCAAGGGACCATCATTCCGCACAGGGCTGCGCAATCTGCATCCCGGCTGGCGCGTTGAAGGACGCTGGCCGGACGATGACGATCCGCGATCTTGCCTGGTGGGCGCAGCGCTCGCGCGCGCCGAGCACATCGAGACCGGCGCGACCCTCACGCTCACCGCTGCCGCCTCGCAAGGCGAGACCGGGTCGAGCTACTCCTGCCAGGTCACCGGACTCGTCGAGACCGGTGGCGCTGAGAATGAGCAGATCCTGGCGCCGCTCGCCGGGGTTCAGGCGCTCGCCCGTGCGCCTGGCGCGGTGCGCAAGGTGGAAGTCAGCGCGCTCACCAAGCCGGAGGACGACTTTGGGCGGCGCGATCCGGGCCGCATGACGCCCGCGGAGCTCGAGCGCTGGAGTTGCTCGCCCTATGTCACCTCGATCGCCTACCAGATCGCGCAGGCGATTCCGGGCTCGGTGGCGCGGCCCGTCTTTCCCGTGGCGGAGTCCGAAGGCCGGATCCTCGGCCGCATCGGCGGCCTGGTAACGGTGATCGCCATCGCGGCACTGGTCACCGCCTGCCTGGCGGTGGCGTCCATGATGCTGGCCACCGTGATCGAGCGCCGCGACGAGATCGGATTGTTCCAGTCGCTCGGAGCCACCCGCGCGCGCGTGGCCGCCATTTTTCTGCTGGAAGGCTCGGCCATCGGACTCGCGGGCGGCGCTGTGGGGTATCTCGCCGGCAGCCTCCTGGCGCATCGGCTGGGCAGCGCAGTCTTCGGAGTGCCGGCCGCCATCCACGCATCGCTTCTGCCCGCGGTGCTGCTGGTGGCTTTGGTCGTGACCTGGATGGGCAGTGCCGTGCCGCTCGCGCGCGGACTGAAGGTGCCGGCAGCGATGGCACTTCGCGATTGATTCAGTGATTCATTAACTCATTGAATCAATGCCCTTGTGTTGGGCTTTGACGGCAAGAGGCGAGTTCTTTATTGGCTCAATGAGTCAATGAGCCGATGAGTCAATTGGATGAATCGATTGCATCGATCCATGTTCTTCCGTGTCTGGTTCCGGTCGCTGACGGTCAAGCGGCCGCAGTCCGCGCTGGCATTCGCGGCACTGGCGGTCGGGGCCACGGTTGCCTCGTTGATCCTGAACCTTTACGGCGACGCGCGGCGCAAAATGCAGGGCGAGTTTCGCGCTTACGGACCGAACGTCGTGATCGCAGCGGCTGGCGGGGCGGCGCCGGACGCCGCGTCCGCGCACCTGCCGGATGGTTCAGGGGCTGCGTCCGCCGTCCCTGTGTCCGCCTCGGGCCTCCCGGCCCTGACCGGCGGCCTTATCGACCGGGCGGTCGCCGGAGACCTTCAGAAAATGCTGCCGGCCGGGACCGTGGCCGTGCCGGTGCTCTATGCCGTGGTCTGGGCGCGCCCCGGCAAGCTTTCGGGCTCATCCGCCGCCGGCGGCGCCCTGGTGGCGGCAGGGGCGGACTTCACCGCCCTGCAGGCGTTGAATCCGGCATGGAAACTGAGCGCTTCGCCCGATCCTTTCGGACCCGCAAGCTGCGCGCTCGGAACCCACGCCGCCGAGCGGCTGCAACTGAAACCCGGCGACGCTCTTGAGATCGCCGCCCTCACGTCCGGCGCGCCTTCTGGCCGGGGCGTAAATGCGGTCGGCGCGGAATCGAAGGGGTCGGGCGAGCGCGCGGCCGCCTGCTCCATCGCCGGCATCGTTTCGAGCGGCGGCGCCGAAGACGACCAGGTTTTTCTGCCGCTCGACGTGTTGCAACAGGTGGCAGGCCTCAAGGGCAGGATCAGCATGGTGGAGATGCGGATCACGGGCGGGCCCGGCCAGATCGAGGCTGCGTCCGGCGCCATCGCGCGCGCCTTTCCGGCGCTCGAGGCGCGTCCGGTGCGCGAGATCGTGCAAGGCGAAGGCAGGGTGCTCGGAGTGATCAGGGGGCTTCTGCTGGCATTGGCCGCCTTGATTGTGGGCGTCGTCGTGCTCTGCGTGACGGCGACCGTGACCACAATCGTACTCGAACGCAGCAGGGACGTGGCCGTGATGAAGGCTCTCGGCGCCTCGGACCGCAAAGTGCTCACCTTGCTGCTGGTCGAGATCGGTGCCCTGGGCGTTGCCGGGGGAGTGGCCGGCTTCGCGGCGGGTGCGCTGCTCGCGCGGCGCGTGGGTGTGGAGCTGTTCGGCGTCGGCCTGAACACTGACTGGCGAACGCTTCCCACGGTACTCGTGGCGGCCCTGCTGGTGGCGGCCCTGCCCGCCTTGCTGCCGGTCTCGACGGTGCGGCACATTGACCCGGCGCGCGCCCTGAGAGGAGAATGACTGCGGTGCCGTTTATTGAAGTGGACAATCTGAGCAAGAGCTACGGCGCGGACGTGCTGGCGCTGCAGCACGTCTCATTCGCCATCGAGCGGGGCGAATGGGTGGCGGCCATGGGACCGTCGGGCTCCGGCAAGAGCACCTTGCTGAACGTCCTCGGCTGTCTCGACACGCCGAGCCACGGCCGGGTGCGGGTGGGCGGCGAGGAACTGGCCCGCTTTTCCGCCGCCGAGCGCGCCCGATTCCGCGCCGAGCGTGTAGGCTTCATCTTCCAGCAGTACCACCTGGTGCCCTATCTCACCGCCCTCGAGAACGTGATGCTGGCCCAATATTTTCACAGTCTGGCGGATGACGCCGAAGCCTCCGACGCCCTGCGCCGCGTGGGCCTCGGCGAGCGCCTCGCGCACCTGCCTTCCCAGCTTTCGGGCGGCGAGCAGCAGCGCGTCTGCATCGCGCGCGCCCTGATCAATCAGCCGGACCTGATCCTGGCCGACGAGCCCACCGGCAATCTCGACGCCGTGAATGAAGCCATCGTGCTCAGTCTCATCGCCGACCTGCACCGCGAAGGCCGCACGGTGCTGATGGTGACGCATGACCAGGAAGTGGCTCGCATGGCCGACCGGCGCATCGAGCTGCACCACGGCCGCCTGACCGAGCCCGACATCTTCGTCCACCAGGACCAGGACTTGTTTGATCAACTTTTGAAAGCGGTCTGGAAGGCGCGCGCCGGACACGCCGGCGTTTCCCCCGAAGCCCTGCCTGAGTTCGCCTACAATCGCGCTACGTTCAATCTGCTGGCCGAAAGAGGCTGGCTGCAGATGACCGGCGGCACGGTCGAGCTCACGCCGCGCGGCGAAGAACGCGCCGCTTTCGCGGTGCGGCGGCATCGCCTGGCGGAACGCCTGTTCTACGAGACCTTCGGCATCCACGAGGACCTGCTCCACGAGAACGCACTCAAGATCGACCCGGTCCTGAGTCCGGAAGTCACGCAGAAGATCTGCACCTACCTGCATCATCCGCGCACCTGCCCGCACGGCGATCCGATCCCACGGGGGGAATGCTGCGTCAAAGCCGGCGTGATGTAGTCACGAACAAGCCTCGCCGGTCCATTCCTCAGCATAGAGAGCTACTGCCCAAAGATCGCACAGTTCGCGCTGTGCGCCAGCCCGCCCAGAAAGAAGGCAGTCCCGGTCTCGCGAGGTCCGTGAAGCAGCTGGGTTTTCACTCCCCGCCTATCGGCGGGCCTGCTCGGGTGAAGGCGGAAGGCGAGTAAGATAAGGAAGCAAGGGCGCGATTTCGAAGGGCATCTTTTCGCGCGCCGAGAGCAGTGCTACGGGCTTCGATTTCATCAACTCTGCCGCGTCACTCCAAGGATCCACCTTCACCCGCGCTCCGAGCGGAAGCGCAGCGATTTGGTCGACTTGGGATCGCTGAAGCTGCGGCGCCGAATCCATGAGGGCCACCAGGCGGCGTACCTGGTCCTTCTGAACCAGGCGATCGCCCAGTTGCGCTCCGAACAATTGCGGGGTCCGTGGCGCACTGTCAGCCATGGCGCGAAGAAAAAGGCCGGCCTTCCCCAACTGGTCTTTGTAGGGTGAGTTCTTCAAGATCTCGATGGCTTTGGCATCGGCGGCTTGCTCGTCGCGTTGGCTCGCCTTGAAGTTGAAAGTCTTCAAAAGGTCCTGGTCGGGTACCATGAGGCGGTCCTCGAACGCCCATTTGCTGGTATCGATATCCATAGTTTGCTGAAGCGCGATGCGCGCGGCTGACCGCCGCGGCGCGCCGGCTTGAACTGGATCTGCTCGACCGCACGCTCGGCGGCTTCGTCAAGGCCATGCCCAAGGCCCTGCTGCACGCCCGCAACCTGAACACGTCCTGCTGAGGTAAATACCACTCGAACCACAACCTCGCCCTGGATCTGCAGCCGCCGCGCTTCGGCCGTATACATCGGGTCGGGCTTCGCGGTGATCACTACCGGCTCGAATGTGGCAGCCGGCGGTTGCGGTTTCGCCTGGGGCGAGGCTTGAGTCATCGATTGCGCGTCAGGGAAACTGCCGGAGCGAACTTGGACATCACGCGCGGATCCATTGCTTGCTCCCGCGGCGGAAACTCCGCCGTTGCCAAATCCCGCGCTCGCGATTCCAGATTCAGGTGGCTAACGGCCTTCGGCCACCAAGCCTGCCCTCGTCGGCGACTCGAACTCGTTCCGCGTGCTCACTTTGACGTCAGTCAGGCTATTCGGAAGTTGGCTGATGCCCTGGCGGGGCGAAAACCAGAGGATCAGTCCGGGAGCTTGAGTGTTGAAGCAGCAGAGGATTAAATTGAGCTGTGACTGAGCGCCGCAAGCCGTAACAGACTCTGAGAGGACTTATGCCAACCAGAATCCTTGCTTCAATCGTACAGGCCGGTCTATTCTGCACTCTGTTCGCGCAGGCCAAACTGATGGCTCAACAAGCCCCGCAGCAACCTGGCACGACGAGGAGCGCTGAGGGTGCTTTCGACTGGCCCGCTGGAAAGCGAGCTGCAGTCAGCCTGAGCTTCGACGATGCGCGGCTCAGCCAGATCGATCAAGGACTGGCCGTGCTCGATCGGCACCACGTGAAGGCGACCTTCTTCGTGGTCAGCACCAACATTTCTCCGCGACTGGAAGGCTGGAAGAAAGCCCTCGCGGAGGGTCACGAAATCGGCAATCATTCCGAGACTCATCCTTGCACCGGCAATTACGCCTTCTCGCGCCAGAATGCTCTGGAAAGCTACACTCTGCAAACGATGGCCGCGCAACTCGACGGCGCCGGCGCCGAGATCGAGCGCCTGCTCGGGGTGAAACCGCGGACGTTCGCCTATCCCTGCGGCCAGAAGTTCGTCGGCCGCGGAGAGGAAGTGAAAAGCTATGTGCCGCTGGTCGCCGCGCGATTCCTCGCCGGGCGCGGGTACCTGGACGAGTCGGCGAACGATCCTGCGTTTTGCGATCTGGCCCAGGTCATGGGGACGCCGTTCGATGACCTGGACTTCAATCAGATGAAGAGCCTGGTGGACGAGGCTGCGAGTCAGGGCCGCTGGGTGGTTTTCGTGGGCCACGAAATCGGTCAGCGCGGGCACCAGGTCACGGACGCCGCGGCCCTCGGCGAACTCTGCGACTATCTCACCAACCCGCTGAACGGCATTTGGCTGGGCACCGTGCAGGAGGTGGCGGAATATGTCCGCCAGCACCGCAGCCCGAGTACACTGCAGTGATCCATCAGGCAACCGGGGAAGGTCCAAGAGGATGATCGCTCAGGCTGGAACGGCGCCTGACCTTGCCTCTGACAGAAAATCCTTATGGGGTTTTACCAACGACACGTCTGGCCCCGAATCCTCGATCTGGTGATGAGGAATCCGGAATCGGCGCGTCTGCGCGCCGAGTTGATTCCACATGCGCGCGGCCGAGTACTGGAGGTCGGTATAGGATCGGGCCTCAATCTACCGTTCTATCCGGCCCAGGTTCAATGCGTGTGCGGTGTGGATCCATCCGAAGAGCTTCAGCGAATGGCGCGCGCACGAGCGGCGTCAGGATCTCTCCCAGTGGAACTCCTTTGCCAGTCCGCCGAGGATCCGCTGCCCTTTCCTCGTTCGAGCATCGACACCGTCGTCGTCACCTGGACGTTGTGTTCGATCCCGAACCCTTCCAGTGCGCTTCAAGAAATGCAACGTGTCTTGAAGACGAACGGTCAGCTGATCTTTATTGAGCACGGCCTCGCTCCCGACCCAAATGTAGCCGCCTGGCAAGACCGGCTGACGCCGCTATGGAAGCGTATCGCTGCTGGCTGCCACCTCAATCGCAGGGTCGATGATCTCATTCACAAGGCGGGTTTCGAGGTGACCGCGGGGAAGAGGGGTTACCTTGTGGGACCACATCCTCTGACCTACACCTATCAAGGTATCGCGCGGGTGACGTAGCGTGCTCTCAAGCGTGTGACCGTTTCTATTCGATCCGAGTATCGCGCCGAGGTCGCCGTGAAGAAATCAGTGTTGTGAATCCGGCGCCAGCAGGAGGATCTTCCCAATGCCGCCTCTCTCTCCTAGCACATGCGCTTCAGCCGCATCGCCGAGCGGCATCCGGCGGCCAATAGGCAGAACGAACTTGCCATCGCGCACGTCATCGGCAAACTCGCGCACCTTGGATGGATCAGGGTGCGTAAGCACACGCGTAATCTTCACTGTCGGATTTTGGGCCGCCGCGCTTTCCGGCAAGCCAGAGGCGTACCCAAAGGACCCGCTCTGCCTTACCTTCGCGATCAGCTTCGCCCCCACCTCACCGCCAACAGTATCCGCGACCGCATCCACGAGGCGGGATTTCTCAATCGCGGCGTCGTCATCAATCGCGAGTAAGTCAGAGACACCCAGGGAGCGGGCGTCATCGAACTCTTTCCTGCGAACACCTGCAATCACCTCTGCGCCGATCTTCTTCGCCGTATGCACCGCCGCGCGCCCAACACTGCCGAGCGCCCCCGTTACCACAACAACCTGTCCCTTTTTCACGTTTGCCGCAAGGCGCACAAGCTGATCCCCCGTGAGGGAAATCAGCGGGATCGCGGCCGCGTCCGCCAGGTCCACGCCATCCGGCAGATGGGTCACGTCCGAATCGTTCACTGCAACCAACTCGGCATAGGTCGCGTTGGACAGCGCAAGAACGCGGTCGCCGGCCTTGAAGTGCTTCACATTGGCGCCCACCGTCCGTACGACGCCACTCACATCGCGGCCCAGAATTGCCGGAAACGACAACGGAAAATCCTTCTGCCGCATGCCTGAACGCAGTTTCCAGTCGATCGGATTAACGCTCGCAGCGGCTGCCGCGATCAGTACCGTACCTCCGCTCACCTGCGGCTCGGGAACGTTGTCTTCAAATTTCAGCTTCTCGGGACCGCCATACTCATGCAGCACCACTGCCCTCATCGCTTACCTCCCGCCCGCAGAGATTCATGCATATATCCGACGAGATCAAACCCGCCCACGCCTCATGTTAGCAAAATCCGGCCCAACTCCCGTGTGGTCGGCTATTCGGAAGTTGGCCGTTGGTTCACGCCTTGGCGGATTGCTCCTACCTGGTCGCCTGGTATTGCCTACATGAATGGCACTCTGAAAAGCGGTTGGAATAGGCACTTTCATTGACCCTGACATCGTTCGGACGCGTGTGGTGCAGGCGTCCTGCCTGCCGGCTTCATTCGGCAATGCAGCTCGCAGCCTGCACCACGCAGATCGCACGGCTCGCCCTGTGCGCCCGACGTTGAGACTCGTTCCTTTTCAAGCGTAGGTCGGGAATGTAGTTCCGAACATGGGCCGCTTGCTTATCGACTGTTCTTCCGTCACTTCGTCTTCAATGACGTCCCAATGCTCGACCAGGATTCCGTTTTGAATGCGCACAATATCGGCCGCGATCCAATTCACAGGAGCACCGAAGCCGCTAAAACGCCCGTGCACGATCACGACGTCTCCATCAGCCACGATCGTTCCGGGTTCGTATTTCAACGTTGGTGGCATGCTCTTGGTGAGGTTGAAGAGCCCGTCGCGGCCGGGTGCTATATGAGCGCTGTGCTGAATGTAGTCGGGTGACCAGAAACGCTCAGCGGCTACGTAGTCGCGCTTGTTGAACAGCGTATCGAAGGCTTCCAGAACAAGAGCCTTGTTGTTCGATTCGATGTTCTCACTCATTTTTCATTCCTCCAACTCGATTTATCCTCAAGCTCGCCGGCAAGATTCCAGCCCCTCAAAGCTTCGACCCACCGTCGACCGGAATGCTCGCTCCTGTGATCCATCGGGCCGCGTCTGACGCCAGGAACGCAACCACGTCTGCAACATCTTCCGGTTTGCCGATTCGCTTCAAGGCTTGCATTGCGAGCGTCGCCTCCCGCCCTGCCTCGCTCTTCGTGAAATGCGACATGTCGGTGTCGATCACACCGGGCGCCACTGCGTTTACGCGGATGCCTCGGGGCCCCAGAATGGCAGCCCAGTTCTTGACCAAAGTTTCTAATGCTCCTTTGGTCGAGGCATACGCAAGGATCGAGGGGGTGTCTAACTCGGGTTTCCCAGCCACGGCTCGGGCCCCGATGGACGAGATCGCGATGATGTTCGAGCCTTCGCCTAGAATGGGCAGCAGTTGCTGCACCAGAAAGAACGGGCTCCGGACGTTTGTCGCGAAGAGGTTGTCAAAATCCTGTACCGTGTAATCTGCGATGCGTGCCGCCTTGCTGATCCCAGCGTTGAGCACGAGCACATTCAATCGTTCGCCGACGATGGAGCGAACTTCCTTTGCCAGCAGGGACGCTCCCTCTGGGGTTCCGAGGTCGGCGCTCATCGCGTCCGCCTGTCCTCCTTTTGAACGGATGTCCGCGAGGAGAGATTCCGCATCGTGCGCGGAACGGCCAAAGTGGACCAGAACATGCGCCCCGGCGCCGGCGAGAGCCGATGCGATGGCGCGCCCAATTCCCCGCGACGCGCCCGTCACTAACGCAGTTTTGCCTTGAAGTGCGGCCATTTTACGTACCTCCCATTCAGAATGCCGTAGGGGTAGGGCTTGCCCTACCCGATTCCGGGACCCGTCCCGAAAAGATTGGACGGAGCCTTGTGGGGTAGGGTAATCCCTACCCCTACGGGCCATTCTCAGGGCAGCGAGGAATCTGCTCTCAAAAAATCAACTACGAGATTTCTCGTCGCCTGCGCCTCCTCGGAATGACACGTTGGATCGGTCCCAACGAACCGCTCGAGACGGCCCGGAATTAGTCCGCGATCATCCCTCCATCCACGGGGATCGAGGCACCCGTCATGTACGACGCATTTGCCGAAGCGACGAAGGCGATCACCTGCGCGATCTCCTCGGGTGCTGCGAGACGTTTGACGGGCACGGTGGAGACGAGCGCCGCCTTGTTTTCATCTGTGTTTGTGAAGCGCGTCAGCATACCCGTATCCGTAGTGCCCGGTGCCACAACATTAACGCGCACGCCGGTGCCCGCGACTTCAAGTGCGGCGGACTTGGTGAGCCCTTCCACCGCGTGTTTGCTTGCGACATAAACGGATGCTCCGGCAGCGCCGACGCTTCCATAGGCCGATGAGACATTGACGATGCTCCCGCTTCCCAGGGGCAGCATCGCCCGCAGTTCGTGCTTCATGCTCAGCAGTGTGCCGAGCACGTTGGTGTCGAAGGTGGCGGCGAACGTTTCGGCGGTTTGTTCCGTAACGGGGCCAGGCGCGCCTTCAGTACCGGCGTTGTTGACGGCCACATCCAGTCGGCCGAACCGCTCCACGGTTGTGTCGATCAACTTGCGCACGTCTTCCTCATGGCGCACATCGGCCCGAACGAATTCCGCCTCGGCGCCCAACTTGCGCATTTCTGCAGCGAGTTCCTTGCCCTCTTCGTCGTGCCGGCCCGAGACAACAACGTGCGCGCCTTCCTTGGCAAAGGCCAACGCCGTGGCCCGCCCGATGCCGGTAAGTCCGCCGGTGATCAAAACAACTTTCGTATTCATGTCAATCCTCCTCATGTGGTCTGCTTACTTGTAGTGACACCGAATTCCCGCCTGTAAACAGGCGCAACCGGCGCCACCTGGGCGCTGAGTCTAAGCGGTGCGAGCCTTCCCGTGATACGCAACCGCAAAAACATCCTGCACAAATTGTTCAAACGAAGTCGGCGTGGTGTTCTCCGCCGAGCGCGGCTCCTGCGCAGCGAGGATTCCTGCGTTGATGGCGTTGTACATCTCGATGTACAACGCGGCAGTCTTCGCCGGAATACCCATTTGCGTCAACGCCTGCCGCACCTGGTCATATGGAAACTGCTCGTAACGCAGATCGGGTTTGCCAATGCCGCCCGCAATCACCGCGGTAGCTTCCGTCATCGACAGGTCGCGCTCGCCAAGCAGTTCGCGCGTTTCTTTGCCGGAAAAATCCAGATGCAGGAGGCGCTGCGAGGCGTAGTCGCCCACGTCGCGAGTCGAGATCATGGGCAGCTTCAGGTCGGGTAGTAGCGCACTTCCGAACACTCCCATGCCATGAATCATGGCGATCCCCGCCAGATTGTTCTCCATGAAAAGTGCGGCGCGCAGGTGCAGAACGCTCAAACCGCTGATCGCGTTCAGCTTTTGTTCCGAAGAATGAAGCCCCGCGACTGGCCCGGTGCCTTCCGGAACCTGCGCGCCGTAACTGCTCAAGTGCACCGCGTAGCGCAGGCCCGACTCCTTCACGGCTTTCGCGATCGCATCACTTTGTCGCTCCTGGTCCTCCCGGGATTTCACCGGCGGCAACATCAGGTATGCCGCGCGCGCACCGCTGAAGGCTTTAGTGAGCGCAGCCGCATCGCTCATGTCGCCCGTGAAGGCTTCCGCGCCCTTGCGCACAAAGCGCTGCAGCCTCCCCGCGTCGCGCCCCGCGACGCGGACTTTGTTTCCTGCTGCGAGAAGTGCGTCAGCTATGACACTCCCCGTATTTCCTGTGGCGCCTGTTATGACGTACATAAAGCCTCCTTGCGTACCGAGCGTTGTTTAACGCAACAAACCGCGTCCAGATGGCCCGGCTCAGTTGGTTAGATCGCGAAGGTGGGTATTGATTGCGCGCTTGAAACATACTTTGTTAAGCTGGCGTCCATGCCTCATTAGCATGGGAGTGAGAATGGAATTACGACATCTTCGCTATTTCGTCGCGGTCGCAGAGGCGGGCAGTCTGACGGTGGCGGCAGCGCAAACACTGCACACGTCACAACCTTCCCTAAGCCGGCAGATTCGGGATCTTGAAGACGAGGTGGGCGTCCAACTGCTGCGGCGCAGCGCTCGCGGGATCGAACTGACGCCGGCCGGCCGGGCCTTTCTCGATCACGCCCGCTCGGTGCTTTCGCAGGTTGAGGCGGCAGCCGAAGCTGCACGCCGGGTTGCCCAACCCGCCAAGCCATGCTTTGCAATCGGCTTTCTGACCGGACACGAATTGACGTGGATGCCCGAGGCCATGAAGATCCTGCGAGGCGAGCTGCCCAACATTGACATGATGATTTCGAGTCAATACTCGCCGCTGCTTGCGGAGGGCCTTTCGAAGGGAAAGCTGGATGCGGCTTTTCTTCGAAGGGAGCGAGGGCTGCCAGACTTGGCGTTCCGTCTTCTCGTCAAGGAGCCCTTGATGGTGGTCCTGCCTGATGACCACCGTCTCGCCGCGCTAAAAGCCATCAGTCTGGGGGATCTGATAGGCGAGCCCTTCGTGACGGTGTCGAACACGGCTCCTGTACTGCGCGCAGTCATCGACACCTTTCTGAAGCGCTCCGGAATCAAGATCACGCCAGCTCACGAGGCTGACCATCTATCCATGGGAATGTCGTTAATCGCGTCGACAGGAGGGGTGGGGCTATTGCCTGCTTACGCACAGAACTTTCTCCCGTCGTCGGTAACGAGTCGCCCTCTCAAGGGAGATACGCCAACCATCGATCTGGTCCTCGGCTACAAAAAGTCAAACCAGTCTCCCATCCTCAAGCTGTTGCTTTCGAGATTGGATGAGTTGGTCGCTCGTGTGTCAAAGAAGAACCGCTAAAACTCGAAATGCATTCTGGCAAGGAATATGGAGACTACGATTTCTCAGAGCGCTATCGAATCTGGTGGACATCAACGATCGGGATCGCTATCTTAGCAGTTGAAGGCGCGGATAAGGTCGGTGCGTAAGAATTGCTGAGATCGTTGCAGCGTGGCTTTAGCGGCATTTGCCCGCATGAAAAACACCCCCCCGGGATCGACCTTGCTCAGGGTTGGACGCGAAAAATCAAAAATGTTACGAACGAAGCCGTTAGGTTGTTGATAATAAAGCGCTTCCATTTTCCATATTCTCGGAAAGCCGTTAGGTTGCTGAAAGCAAATAAGTTAAGCGTTCAAAGCCGTTAGTTTATTAATACGAAATGGCTTGGCTCCAAAAATAGCCCCGAATTTCAAGGCTGTCGGTGCAAGTTCGAGCGCATTTGAGCCACTTTTTGCCAGTTCTCGGCGTCTAAAAAGCCGTTCATCCGAATATGGCCGGACGGCGATGTGAACGACCGGCCGGCTGCGCGAGACTGGCTCCCGACACATGGCTCGCGACACCTGGCTGAAGACACCTGAGAGCCCCGGAGGCATCCGATGGCCATCACACTCAAAGTCAATGGGAAGGATTACAGCACTAGCCTCGATCCGCAGACGCCCCTGCTGTGGGTCCTGCGTGACGGCTTCAACCTGACCGGCACCAAGTACGGCTGCGGCGCCGGACTCTGCGGAGCCTGTACCGTGCATCTGGATGGCGAGGCCGTGCGCTCCTGCCAGACTCCGGTGGGATCGGTCGGTTCGAGGAAGGTCACGACCATTGAGGGTCTGTCCGCCGATCGCACCCACCCGGTGCAGGCGGCCTGGATCGCCGAGCAGGTCCCGCAGTGCGGCTACTGCCAATCGGGCCAGATCATGCAGGCCGCGGCCTTTCTCGCCGGCAAGCCGCACCCATCGAGCGAAGAAATCGACCAGGCCATGTCGGGCAACATCTGCCGTTGCGGGACCTATCAGCGCATTCGCCGCGCCATCCAGCGCGCGGCGGGAGAGGCGGCGTAAATGGCGACCGCGGCTCAAGCGAATACAGTCGGGCGACGTGACTTCCTGAAGGCCGGGGCCACGGGCGGCGCCGCGCTGGTTCTCGGCTTCTATCTTCCCTCGCGCAGCTCGCGCATCCTGGCCGCGCAGGCCGCGGGTTCAGAGGCCGCGGGCAAGATCTTTAAGCCGAACGCCTGGATCCGCATCACGCCCGACAACCAGATCACTTTGCTCGTGGAGAAGCCGGAGATGGGCCAGGGCCCGCGAACGGTGATCCCCATGATGCTCGCGGACGAGCTCGAAGCGGACTGGTCGAGCATCCACGTGGAGCAGGCGCCCACCATCCCCGAGATCTACAAGGGCCTGAGCACCGGCGGCAGTGGCGCCGTCGAAGACACTTGGGACTCGATGCGCAAAGTGGGCGCGCAGGCCCGCGAGATGCTCACGGTTGCCGCCGCCGAACAATGGAATGTGGACCGCAAGGAGTGCCGCGCCGAGAATGGCGCGGTCATCCACGCGCCGAGCGGCCGCCGGTTCACCTATGGCGAGCTGGTGGAGACAGCCTCGAAGCTTCCGGAAATCAAGGCGGAGAGTGTTCCCCTGAAGGATCCTAAGAATTACCGCTACATCGGCAAGCGCGTCCCGCGCACCGACGTGCCCGCCAAGGTCGACGGCAGCGCCGCCTTCGGAATCGACGTGCGGGTTCCGGGCATGCTCTACGCCGTGATCGCGCGCTGCCCCCACTTTGGCGGCAAGCTCGCCGCCTTCGATGACAAGGACGCCAAGGCCATGCCCGGAGTGCAGGCCGTGTTCGCGGTCGCGCCCCTCGGACGTCCTCTCAACACCGCAGGCGGCGTGGCCGTGGTAGCGGACTCCACCTGGGCGGCCATTCAGGCCCGTAAGGCCCTGAAGATCACGTGGGACAAGGGTCCGGACGGCGACGAAACCAGCGCGGGCCTGCGGAAGCAGATCGAGCAGGCGGCCGCCGGCGCGCCCACCTTCGTGGCCGTCAATCACGGCGACGCTCTCAAGGCCATCGAGGGCGCGCCGAAGAAGGTCGAAGCGTCGTACGAGCTTGCCTTTCAGGCCCATGCCACCATGGAGCCGATGAATACCACCGTTCATGTGCGCGACGACGGCATCGAGGTCTGGACGCCCACGCAGTGGGCCGACGCCATCCAGGGCACGGTTGCGCAGCTCTCCAAGGTTCCACCCGGCAAGATCACGGTCCACATGACCCTTTCGGGAGGCTCGTTCGGCCGGCGCGCGCAATGGGACTACGCGGCCGAGGCCTGGCAGGTGGCGGACCAGGTGCGGAAGCCGGTCCAGTTGTTGTGGACCCGCGAAGACGACATCCAACACGGGTTCTACCGGCCTTACAGCCACCATCATCTTTCCGGCGGTCTCGACTCGCAAGGGAACATCGTTGCCTGGTCGCACCGCATCGTGTCCACGCCCATTCGCGCCTACTTTGACCCGCCGGACAGCCTCAAAGACCCGCACCACGTGGCGGCCCAGGAACTGGGCGGCGCGGACGTGCTGCCTTACGGCGTTCCGAACTTCCGTCTGGACTTCGCGCCCGTACACTCCGCCGTGCCGCGCGCCTGGTGGCGCTCGGTCGAGAACTCATCCACCGCCTTTGCCAATGGGTGCTTCGTGGACGAGCTGGCGCGCGCCGCCGGCCGAGATCCCTACCAATACCAGATGGAGCTGCTCGACGAGCAGCAGCGCACCCTGGGGGCCCAGAACCTGGCGGCGGTGATGTGGCCGGACCAGCCCCATCTCGATCCGAAGCGATTCCAGGCAGTGCTGAAACTGGCCGCGGGAAAATCCGGCTGGGGTAAGCCGCTGCCGGCGGGTCGGGGTCGCGGCATTGCGGCCCACTACTCTTTCGACAGCTACGTGGCCCACGTGGCCGAAGTGTCGGTCGGGAAGGACGGCACGGTGCGGGTGCACCGCGTGGTCAGCGCCGTAGATTGCGGCACGGCCGTGAATCCCGACGGCGTGGCCGCCATGACCGAAGGAGCGGTCAATTATGCGCTGACGGCGGTGCTCACCGGCGAAATCACCATCAAGGACGCGGCCGTGGAACAGAGCAATTTCAACGATTATCAGGTGCTGCGCCTCGCTCAGGCCCCGGAGATCGAAGTGCACATCGTGCCCGGCGGAGGAAAGCCGAGCGGAATGGGCGAACCCGGCGTTCCGCCGCTCGGGCCGGCCGTGGCCAACGCGGTTTTTGCGGCCACCGGCGTCAGGGTCCGCCGGCTGCCTATCGATCCCGGAATCTTCAAGGACGGGCACGCCCAAGCCGGATAGCCGCCGGCGAAGCACGGGCTAAGCTATCCACATAGCCTACTACATGGACGCATCCGGCGCGGCTGGCGGCGTTCAGCGGCCTGCGGTTGGGCAATCCCCGGACATCAAGTAGAATGGGAGCCGTGGCTCCGCGTGTGCGGCGGACCGCGAAAGGTGCGCTCATGTCTTCCGTGATGAAAACGCTGCTGGTCAATCCTCCGAGCTTCGACAAGTTCGATGGAGGCGCCGGTTCGCGCTGGCAGGCGACGCGCGAGGCCGAGGCTTTCTGGTATCCCACGTGGCTGGCCTACGCCGCCGGTATGCTGCCCGGAAGCCGCCTTCTCGACGCGCCGCCGCACCACGTAACCCAGGACCAGACCGTCGCCATCGCCCGTGATTACGAGTTCGTGGTGATCTTCACCTCGACCGTCGGCTTCGAGAGTGATCTCGGCGTTGCACTGCGGATGAAGGAGTCGAAGCCCGGTCTCAAAATTGCCTTCGTCGGCCCGCACGTTGAAGTGCAGCCCGCCGAAAGCCTGATGGCCGGGCCCGGCATCGATTTCGTGGTGCGCGGCGAGTTTGACCACGCCGTGGTGGATTTCGCGCAAGGCCGGCCTCTCGGCGAAATCCCCGGAGTGAGCTATCGGCGTGACGGAACCGTGGTTCACAATCCTGCGCCCGCGCCGCTCGAGACCGCAGATCTCGATCGCCTGCCTTTCGCCACCGAAGTTTACAAGCGCGACTTGCAGATCGAGCGCTACAACATGCCGTTTCTGCTCTACCCCTACGTGTCGTTTTACACCAGCCGCGGCTGTCCCGCTCTTTGCACGTTCTGCCTGTGGCCGCAGAGCCTCTCCGGCCACGCCTGGCGGGTGCGCTCGGTGGACAACGTCGTGGCCGAGGTCAAGCAGGCCCTGAAGCTCTTTCCTCAAGCGAAGGAATTCTTCTTCGACGATGACACGTTCAACATCCGAAAGGATCGCGTGCTCGAGTTGTGCCGCCGGTTCAAGCCGCTCGACTTTCGCTGGTCTTGCAACTGCCGTGTGCACGGCGACTACGAGACGCTTAAGGCCATGGCGGACGCGGGGGCGCGCAAGTTCGTGGTTGGATTCGAGTCCGGCGATCCGCAGATCTTGAAGAACATCAAGAAAGGGGCCACGGTGGAGATGGCGCGCGCCTTCGCCAGAAACTGCAAGAAGGCGGGCATCCTGATCCACGGCGATTTCATCATCGGGCTGCCGGGCGAGACGCCTGAAACCATCGCGAGCACCATCGAGTTCGCCAAGGAACTCGACACCGAGACGATCCAGGTGTCCATCGCCCACGCGCTGCCCGGCACTGAGCTCTACGGCTATGCCAGAACGAACAACTTCATCACGTCCGACGCCGTGGTTGACGCAGGCGGACACCAGCTTCCGCACCTCGAGTATCCAGGGCTCGGCCGGCAGGACATGATGGCGGCCGTCAATCGCTTTTACGACTCTTACTATTTCCGGCCGCGCGTGATCTGGCGCATTATTCGCAAGGGGATCTGGGATTCCGGCGAGCGGCAGCGGCTGTATCGCGAGGGCGTGGAGTTCCTGAAGCTGCGCGCCGAGCGCTGGCGCTACGCGCGCAAGGCCCCCGCCGCCCGGACCTTCGTCAGTGCAACCACGGCTCCGCCGGCTACAACGCCCGATTCGTAACAGGCTCACGCGACATGACTCGAAATCTGCAGTGGAAGACCTACGGCTTGCTTGCGCCCATCGTCCTGTTCGCCTCCACCGGAAATGTGCTGCTCGGCAAAGGGATGAAACAGATCGGCGAAATCCGCGAGTGGTCTCCGGCCGCCTTCGGGTCGCTCTTCCTCGGGGCGTTCAGCAACGGATGGGTCTGGCTCGGCATCGGCAGCCTGCTGCTGTTCCTCGTCTCCTTCATGGTGGTGCTCTCCTGGGCCGACTACAGTTTCGTGATGCCGGTCTCGGCCGCGAGCTATGCGCTCGTGCCCTTGATGAGCCGGTGGCTGCTCAGCGAGCGAGTCAGTTCGACGCGCTGGGCTGGCGTGGCGCTGATTTGCGCCGGCGTGGCGTTGGTGACGCGAACGTCCGCAACCGGGGGGGCAACCGGCCGGGCAACTGGCGGAACAAGCGGCGGAACAGGCGGGGTGGCATGCGGCGAGGTCGTGAGTTAGGATGCGCACGGCCCTCTTTCTGACCCTGGTGGTGCTCGGCACGTCCGGCGGCGAACTCTCGGTGTCGCGCGCTATGAAGCAACTCGGCGAGCTCCAGCACTTCTCGCCGCGATCGCTCGTGAACTTCCTCGGGCGGGCCTTGCGGGTAAAGTGGTTCTGGACCGGGATCGCATTGCTCGCCCTCGGCTTCTTCTCGCTGCTCGCACTGCTGACGTGGGCGGACGTGAGCTTCGTGATCCCGGCCGCGGCCGCAAGCTATGTGGCGGGGGCGCTGGGCGCGAAGTTCCTGCTCGGGGAGCGCCTCACGCCGCTGCGCTGGGCGGGCATTGTGCTGGTTGCGGCTGGCGTGGCGGTGGTGAGCATCAGTTGAGCGCTGAGCGGATCAAGGAGAATCCGGAGTGGTGGTCACCCACATTCGAGGCCTGATTCTCGCGGCTGCGGCGGCGCCCTTGATTTTCTACGCCGCGGCCATCGCCTGTGCCTGGAGCTTCTTCGGCTTTCGCAAGCGCGATCAGCCCACGTCCGGGTTTGCGCCTCCCGTCAGCATTCTCAAGCCGATGCACGGATCGTATCGCGACACCTACAGGAACCTGGCCAGTTTCTGCCGTCAAGACTATCCGTGCCACGAGATCGTGTTCGGCGTCAACCGGCAGGACGACCCCGCCATTCCAGTGATCCGCAGGCTCATGGCGGAATTTCCTCACCTGCCGATCCAACTCGTGATCGGGTCGTCCGGCCCGGGCTCGAATGACAAGGTGAATAAGCTGTGCAGCCTCGCAACTGCGGCGCGTTACGACATGCTCGTCGTCAGCGACGGCGACATTCGCGTGGAGCCCGACTACCTTCGGCGCGTGGCCGTGGCCTTCCGCGATCCGCGAGTCGGGGTTGTAACCTGCCTCTATCGCGGTGGGACCGAACCGAACCTCTGGTCGGACCTTGAAGACTTGAGCCTCACCACCGATTTTCTGGCCGGGGTTCTCGTGGCCCGGAAGCTGGGCGTGAAATTCGCCCTGGGGGCCACCATGGCGGTGCGCCGCGAGGCGCTGGCCGCGATCGGCGGATTCGAGGCGCTGGCTGATGCCGCCGCCGATGATCACGAACTCGGGCGCCGTGCTGCTGACCGCGGCTTCCGCGTTGAGCTGGCCGCGGCCGTTCCCGAAACGGAGTGCAGCACGCGCGACTTTCGAAGTTACTTCCGGCACCACTTGCGCTGGGCCGTGGTCACGCGAGCGTCGCAACCGTGGGGCCACGTGGGCTTCCTGTTCGCCCATGGCCTGCCTTGGGCAATCGCCGCCGCCATCGTCGCACCTTCGTGGAGGATCGCCGGCGCGTTTGTCGGCGCTTACCTGATCCTGCGCCTGGCCCTGGCGTTCACGGTCGGCGCTTGGGGTCTGCGCGATCCGCTGGTGACAAAAAGGTGGTGGCTGCTGCCTGTCCGCGATGCGGTAGCTTTTGTGATCTGGCTCGCGAGCCTGTTTGCGAGCCGCGTGCATTGGCAGGATGCCGCGTATGACGTGCGCCGCGGACGCCTGGTTCCTGCACGCGAGCACCCTGTGGCAGCGCCCGAACGTGTTTCGACAAACTGGTAATCTTGCGGAGGATGCCATTGGCTTCTCGACCTTCTCGACGAGGCTTTCTGCGCGCGGTCGGAACGGCTACCGCCGCCGCGACGTTCGGCTCTGAAATCCCTTCACGCCTGCAAGCCCAGGAAAATTCCTCCGCCCCGACGCCATCGACCGCGTTGCCACCGCCCATCGCCGCATTGAAATCGATGAGAGATCAGGCGCGGCCGATCACCGTCGAAGAGCGGCGCGAGCGGATCGAGAATGCGCGGCGCCTGATGACCGAAAACCATCTCGACGCGCTGATGATGATGGGCAGCACGTCGATGATGTACTTCGCGGGCATGCGCTGGGGCGGCGGCGAGCGCCTGTTTGCGCTGATCCTGCCCGCCAAGGGCGAGCCGTTCTACGTCTGCCCGGCCTTCGAGCGCGATCGCGCCGCGGAGCAGATCGCCCAAGGGCCGTTCGGCCCGGCCGCCGAAATCCGCGTCTGGCAGGAGGACGAGAGCCCTTACGAACGCGTAGCCGAGGGTCTGAAAGACCGCGGCATTGCGAGCGGGCGATTGGGAATGGAAGAGAGGGTTGAGTTCGTGTTCAGCGACGGCGTGGCCAAGGCCGCGCCCGCCATCGAGATCGCGAGCGGCACGCCCGTGACCGCGGGATGCCGCATGCACAAGAGCGATCACGAAATCGCGCTCATGCGTCTGGCCGCCCAGGTCACGATCACGGCATACGAGGCCGCGTGGCGCGCGCTTGAGCCCGGCATGACCCAGCATCAGCTTCAGCAACTGATCGGATCGGCTTACGATCAACTTGGATTTCCGGGCGAGGTCAGCGTCAACGTGGGCGTGTATTCCGCGCTGCCCCACGGTTCGCGCCAGCCGCAAGTGATTCACGAGGGCGAGATCGTGATGATCGACGACGGGTGCCCGGTGGAAGGCTACACCTCCGACATCACCCGCACCTTCGTGCTCGGCAAAGCGCCCGAGAAAGACATGGACAAGATGCGCCAGGTGTTCGACATCGTGCATCGCGCGCAAAAGGCCGCGCTCGCGACCGCCCGTCCGGGAATCGAGGCGCAGGCCGTGGACGCGGCGGCGCGCAAAGTGATCGTGGATGCCGGCTACGGTCCCGGCTACACTTACTTCACCCATCGCGTGGGTCACGGGATGGGCATGGATATGCACGAGTGGCCCTACCTCGTGAAGGGCAGCACCGTGAAGCTCGCGCCCAATATGATGTTCAGCGACGAGCCCGGAATCTACATCCGCGGCGAATTCGGCGTGCGCCTCGAAGATGACATGCACATCACGGAGAACGGGGCGGAATTGTTCACCGGCCAGAGCGCATCGCTCGAGCAGCCCTTCACGACGGGCTGAGCGGTCTGTGCGGCGCGCTCGCTAAAGGCGAAGGGGGAACTCTTGATCAAGGCAATCCGCTGCGCGGTTCTGGGGCTGATCGTGGCCGGCTCCGTCGCCTCGAACCTGGCGGCACGTCCACCGTATGCCGGCCCGCAGGGTTCTCCTCCAACGCCGGCGTCGCAGCCAGTCGCCAAACCCGCAGCACCGCGCGACGCAACGCAAACCATGCCGGGCATGTCCGACATGCCGGGCATGAGTCCGGCGAGCACACCGGCGAAGCCTGCAGGTTCGGTCTTGCTCGATCACTCCTGGTGCGAGGACAAGACGTGGTCCACGTTCAACCACCGGATGGCGGGCTGGTTTCTGCTCTTGTGGGGCCTGGCCGCGCTCGTTGCGGGCTTGCAGTGGCCGCGTCGCACGTGGGTGCGCTTCGCCGCGCCCATGGTTCTGTTCGGCCTGGCGGAGTTCCTCTTCTTCCGCAACGATCCCGAAGCCTGGCCGGTCGGTCCCATGACCTTTTGGGCCAGCCTTCATGACCCGGAGGATTTGCAGCATCGCATCTTTCTGCTGCTCGTGATCCTGATCGCGCTGGTCGAGCTACTGCGCGCCGCCGGCCGGCTGCCGGGGTTCCTCGCCAGGTACGGCCTTCCGCTTCTGGGCACGTTCGGCGCGGTGTTTCTGTTCTTCCACAAGCACGGCGGCCCTGAGATGGACATGAACAGCATGCAAGGGATGGCCAGCATGGACCTGGTGCGGCACGAACACCTGTGGTTCTCGACTTTCGGCTTCGCGCTGGTAGCTGCCAAGCTGATCGCAGACGCCGGATATCTGAAAGGCCGCAAAGCGGCGCTGTGGTCCGTGTTCGCAGTCCTTCTGGGGGCTTACATGATCGGCTACGTGGAGTGAGACTACCGGGTGTCCAGCGACGTGCCACAGCAGGCGCCGCATAGCACGATCTCAGTGATCCCTGCGCGTCGAGCCTTTCAACCGACAACAGCCTGCCGGCCGCGATACGGCGTAACACGGAGCATTTCAGTGAGCTCTGTGTTTCGTCTTTGCCGGTCACGGAGCGCGCAGAGCCATGTTCATCTCGGGCTCGATGCGGACGCACTGGGCCGGAGCAACAACAGGATGCTCAGGGTCGCGAGCAGCGGAAGGGTAGCCGCAACGAAGAAGGCGGGCTGATAAGAGAACCGGTCCACCAGCCTGCCGACCGCCAGCGTCAAGGCGGCTCCGGCGAGTCCGGCGCCGAGCCCGCTTAAGCCTGTCACGGAGCCGACCACGTCCTGGGGAAAGAGGTCGGAGGGAAATGTCAGGCCCATGGTCGACCAGCTCGCGTATCCCCACACTGCGAAGCCGATTAGAGCCAGCGCCCAGTAGGCGCTATGCGTGCGGGCCGCGGGAATCCCGGCGATCACCGGCAGCGAACTCAGGACGCACACCCACTTGCGCGCGCGCAGCACCGGCATGCCGCGTCGAATCAGGAATCCGGAGGCGAATCCGCCCGTGAAATTGCCCAGGTCGGCCGCCACGAAGGGCACCCACGCGAAGGCGGCGATCTGCTTCAGGCTGAAGCCGCGCGCATCGCTGAGATATTGGGGAAGCCAGAAGACGTAGAACCACCAGATGGGATCGGTCAGGGAGCGTCCGAGCACGATGCCCCACGTGTTGCTCTGCTTGAGCAGACTGAGCCACCGGGCCGCGCCCGATGTGCCGGACTCGCGGGCGGTGTCGCGTCCCGCCTCGATCAGGGATTTTTCCTCAGCGGTCAGTCGCGGGTGGCTGCGAAGCGGGTAGTAGACGCGCAGCCAGAGCGCGAGCCACAGGAATCCCAGCACCCCCGAAAGCGCGAACGCGTAGCGCCAGCCGAGAGCGATCGCGATCCAGGGAACGGCGATGGCCGCAACCGCGCCGCCCACGCTCGATCCGCTGTCAAAGATGGCCACGGCCACGCCGCGTTCGCGGGCCGGGAACCATTCCGCCACGGCCTTGCTCGCGCCCGGCCAGTTCATGCCTTCGCCGATGCCCAGCAGAAATCGAAAGACCGCGAATTGCGAGAGCGAATTCGCGAATCCGGTCAGCGCACTCGTGATCGACCACCAGACCACGGCCAGGGCGAGACCGAGACGGGTGCCCACCACGTCCAGCAGCACGCCGCCGATCAGCCACATGGCGGCGTAGGAAAACTGGAAGGCGGACAGGATCGAGGCGAGCTGGGTGTGGCTGAGATGGAACTCGCGCGTGATCACGGGCGCGAGAACCGAGAACGTCTGCCGGTTGATGTAGTTGATGGTGGTGGAAAGAAAGAGCGTCCAGACAATCCACCAGCGCAGGCGGCGGCTTGGTTTCACAGTGGGGCGTCCCGCGCGGCTCTTCGTGCTTCAGGCGCGCAGCTTGCGATACGCGGCCAGGCAGCGCTCGGCCGTTTCGAGCTCGGGATAGCGGCTGCCTTCCTGCTCGATCAGGTAGTACTCGACTCCGCCTACGCTCTCGCCGGCCGCGAAGAGTTGCTTCCAGGGCGCCACGCCTTCACCGAACAACACCTTGTAGCCGTTCTCCTTCGACCAGTCCTTCAGATGCATGGAACGGATTCGCCCCGGATTCTGGTTGATCCACGCCACCGGATCGGCGCCGGCTTCGAGGCACGTGCCCACGTCAAACTGCAGCATGATGCTTTTGTCGGTGCCCGCGGCCAGCAGATCCATCGGCCGCTCGCCATCGACCGGCCTCCACTCGGTGTCGTGGTTGTGATAACCGGCGTGCAGGCCCTCGGCTGCCAGCGCCGTGTTGGCCTGGTTCAGCAACCCGGCCACCGCCTTCCACCCGTCCACGCCGCTGACATTGCCCGGGTGCGCCAGCACCACGTATTTCGTGCCCAGGATGTGGTTCAGATCGATGGCATTGCCGATCCCCGCCGGCTTGAACGAGCGCAGATCGTTGTGGGTGGAGTAGCAGCGAACGCCCAGATCGTCGAGCTGCTTCCGCACCTGCTTGGCGTAATCGGGGGTCCAGGAATAATAGGGCGCGTAAAATTCCACGCACTGGTAGCCTATCTTCGCAACCGCCGCGACCGTGCCCGTCAGGTCCTTGGCCAGCTCTTCACGAACCGAGTAAAGCTCGAGGCCAATGGGAACTTGTTTGCTGTCCGGCGGGAATGCAGACAACGACCCTGAAATCGCCCGCGAAAGCGGCTGGGCGGCCGCCACCGGCACCGCCGCCACCAACCCAAGGAAGGAACGCCGCGAAAGGGGGTATTTGCTCATGGCACGGCTACCATATCACAAATCGGCTCCAAGCATCGTCGCAGGTCGATTCCGGACATCAGCATTGTTATCCCCTCCCGGGCCTGCCAGGGCCGGGCTAAAGCCCGCGCCCCGATGGTGATGCGCGTCACAGACCAAATACCGGGATCAGATAAGGATGGGTTGTGTAGGGAATGAATTCTGTTGGGAGGAGTAGAAAATGAAAGCAGCCTGCAAGTATGTGCTCATGTTCGCGGTTGCCATCGTGGTGGCCACCGGCCTCGGCATGGCGAAGCCGAGCGAGAAGTCAGCAGACATCACCATCACCGCGGTCACCGTGACGCCGGATGGCGGTCAACTGCAACCCGGTATGTACAAAATGACGCTGCTCAACGCGTCGACCGCGCCCGAAGTGGCGTTTTACAAGGGCAAGAAGCTGATCTGCAAGTGCCCCGTCAGGGTCGAAAATCTTCCGACCAAGGCCGGGTATACCGAAATGCTGGTTGAGACGGCCACCGACGGGACTCGCATGTTGAAGACCCTCAGTGTCGGCGGTTGGACCGAGAAAGTGATTTTCGCCCAGACTGGCGGCGCAGGAGCCGGACGTTAAAACCGCAGCAATCGGGTGTTACCTCTCGAGCGGTGCAGAGCTCGCCGATTTCGGCGGTTGTGCACCGCTCGTTGCTTTTTCCCGCGTCACCGGTGACGCCGGCTCCCCCGCACTTCGCAAATCGCAGGCGCCCGAAACGGTTGGGCACGTGAAACGCGGAGCCCTCGGGGATCGTGCTCCGGGCGAGAAAACGCCGCTCAGTGAATTGCAGCGCCTGCCTTCCGGGCGATCAGCTCGAAGCCCTTTGAGCGCGAGGCGCTTTCCGTTTCCTCAAGCTGTTTGCGGCCTGCCTCGGGGTTTCGCTTTTGCTGAACTTCGCCCAGGGCGAGGGATGCTTCGAGATGCAATCGGAGGAGCCCGAGTCTTCGGGTCTGGCTGAGTACCTGCCGGTCAACGTCTTCGCCGGTCGGGATATGGTTCATAGCGACCAGGACGTAGCCGCGATCGAGAGCCAGGGAAAGCTGGCTGAAGACATCCGGGCTCTTTTTGGATAACTCCAACGCTCTCGCAATCTCCTCATTCGCCTCACCTGTTTTCCCTTGCTCAAGGAGTGACCTCGACAGCAAGCCCTCCGCGAAAATCTCCTGGTCCGGTTCTTTTTGCGACTCAAATTCCGCGAGAGCCGCCCGGGCGCCTTGTTCCGCATCAGCGGCTCGCCCGGTGTCAAAATCCAAGCCCGCGAGCGCCAGTTCGGTCTCAGCGGCCTTCTCTCCAAGCCCCTGCTGAATCGAGAGCGCCTCTTGATAAGCGCTACGCGCTTTGTCCAACTCGGCCTGCTCCTCGAGGACCCTTCCCTCGTCAACCATCGTAGACGCGTAGTAACTCTTCTCTCCGATCGTTTTCTGGATCGCCAACGCTTGCTGATACATTTCGTGCGCCCCGGCCAGATCGCCCTTCTCTGCCATGACTTCTCCGATCGCCTGGTAGGCAAGCGCCGCCGAACTCCTGTCTCCCAACTCGTTGGATAATCTCAGAGTCTCTTGAAAATGCGTCATGGCCTCCTGCAATCTTCCCTGCGCGCGGAGAAGCGTGCCGGTATTCCCAATCGTCATCGCGATTCCTTGCTTGTCGCCCGCTATTCGATAGGAATCCAGCGACTCGTCATACAACTTGCGGCCCGCCGCGAAGTCTCCGCGCTTTACGGCAATCAGGCCAAGATTGTCGAGTTGGCCACCGGTCGCCTTTCTATCGCCAACCTCCCGCAGAATGTCCAGAGCTTCGCGGTAGAGCTTCTCCGCCGATGCCAAGTCGCCTTGATTGAGCGGGACCTCTGCCATGTTGTGCAACGCATGCGCCACTCCAGCACGATCTCCCACGGCGAGAAACATTCGTCGCGCTTCCTGGCAAGCAACCTTTGCCTTTTCGTTCTCGCCGAGATTGGCGAGGGCGCGGCATTCTGAGTTCCGTGCCTGGGCCACCAGCAACTTGGCGCCCTGCTGGGCCCCCTTGATCGCGGCACGCTCCGCTGAATCCCGGCGCAGCGTGTCGTCTTCCATCGAAGCAGCCGCCTCCGAGATTGCCAAATCGATGCGCGGATCGTCTCTCGCATGCGCACTCACTCGAGCCAGCGCGGCCAGCGTGCTCAGAGCGTCTTTCCCCTTTCCTCCAGAGGTCTGAGCGCGAGCGAGAGCCAATCCATACTCTAGGCTATCGGGAAAGAGGTTGCATAAATCGGCGTATGTTTCGATGGCTTTGGGCCAGTTTTTGCCGGCCTCGTAGTAAAGGGCTTCCACTCGCAGGTGGTCCTCGCGCGAGAGTTTGTCGGAGGCGTCAAACGCCTGCTTGGCTTCGTGCTGCGCCTTGGAGTCATAGCCTAAGGCTAGCCAGACCGTGGCCAGGGCCGAGTGAGCGAGAGGATAGGGAGGGTCGGCCGCAACCGCCCGAGTCAGCAGGCTCTGGGCGGATAGCGCATCAAAAGCTCGAAGCTTCGCCAGTCCCTGCGAGTAAAGCCGGACGGTTTCAGGATTGGAAGCGACCGATGCCTCGATTTCTTGGGACTCGAGGGATGAGACTTTCGACAGACCGAGTCGCTCCCGCAAGCGCGCGCCGGTTCGTGAGACCAGATCCACAATGTGCGCCTCGTCGCCCCCGTCTGAGACGGTGGCCACGGTGTCTCCCTTGGCTGAGTCCTGGATGCGAATGTCGAGGCGGATCTTGCCGCCCCCCTCCTTTCCTGAATCGAGGTAAGAACCGAGAATGGCAAAATCGTTGCCTAGGCTCTTGCCGAGTTTCTGCATGGTCTCGGGGGCAATGCTTTCTGCGTCGGGCAGACCGAGGTCAATCTTGGTTTGCGCCACGATATTGATGGGTATGAGGCGCAGCTCTTCACCCACCGCAAGATCGGTGGCCAGTATTTCCGACAGGGCGGTTGACAGCCAAGCCGCATCTTGGCGACCGGAAAGATTCTTGAAACCTAGGATGGCCGCGGAACGCCGCGCTTGAACCCGGGCATTCCCGGCTTCCGGCACGACGGCACTTTGTCGTGCGACCCTGTGCACTTCCCAGGCCGCAAGGCCAGCCACGATGCCAAGCACCGCCAAGGCCGCAGCCAGCGATTCCTGATGCCTGTGAAGGAATCTCCCGCTACGGTAGGCAACCGTAGACTTGCGAGCCTTGACCGGCATGCCTGACAGATAGCGCTCGATGTCGCGCGAGAGTTCGCCGGCTGAAACGTACCGGCGTTCGCTCTCCTTGCGCAGCGCCTTCATCACGATGGCGTCGAGATCGCCGCGTAGCAGGCGCCGCAGTTCAGCCGGCTGCACGCCGCGCTGTTTGCTCACCCACTCCGGAGTGATTGGGGCTGGCGATTCACCATCGCGAGACGCCTCTTCTTCTTTCCTGTAAATAACAGCGCTTGGCCTTTCGGGCTGGTCTTCACAAATGAGCCGCTCCATTTCCAAAAGAGAGTGCCCACGAGAGCGATACGGCCGATGACCGGTGAGCAGTTCAAACAGCAGCACCCCCAACGAATAGACATCGCTCGCGGCCGTGATCGCCTGCCCGCGAATCTGCTCCGGGCTCGCGTATTCCGGGGTCATGGGACGCCAGTTCGTTCGAGTAACCAGTGGCGTTTGGACGCACTCGGGATTCAGCAATTTGGCGATGCCAAAGTCCAGGAGTCTGGGTACACCGCCTTTGGCAATCAGGATATTGCCAGGCTTGAGATCGCGATGAATCACCAACTTTTCATGCGCGTACTGCACCGCGCAACATACCTCATTAAAGAGCCGCAGGCGATCGCGGATGGAGAGCTTGTTAAGATCGCAATACTGGTCGATAGGCAAGCCTTCCACATACTCCATCACCAGATACGGGGCACCCTCTTCGCTGCTTCCGCCGTCGATGAGTTTGACAATGTTGGAATGGTCTAGGGCAGCGAGGGTCTGCCGCTCATTGCGGAAACGGTGAAGGACTTGTTCGGTGTCGATTCCGGGCTTGACCATTTTTATCGCAACTTGCTTGCGATAGTTCTGATCGTCGCGCTCTCCCAGATACACCACTGCCATGCCGCCCTGCCCGATCTCGCGCACGATGCGGTACGCCCCAATCTTTCTGCCCACCATCAAGGCCGGATGGAATGAGAGCACATGGCTAACAGGGGAATTCTCAAGAAGGCTGTCGGCGCCGTTGCAGTGCGAGAGCAGCGATTCGACTTCAGCGAGGAGCGCAGCGTCTTCGCCGCACGCCTTCCGAACGAAAGCACTTCGTTCTTCCGCGTTTCTTTCCAACGCTTGCGCAAGAATCTCTTTCGCTTGTTCCCAGATCTCACGCATTCGGGTCCTGCCCTCTTCGCAGTTCTCGTGCCAGCCAGGCCTTGGCAACATTCCAATTGCGTTTCACCGTCGCCGGCGAAATTCCGAGCACTCCCGCAGTCTCCTCGATGCTCAAACCTCCAAAAAACCGCAACTCGACGAGTCGGGCCTGTTGAGGATCGAACTCGGCCAGCCTGACGAGCGCTTCGTCCAGGGCAACCACATCCGCAGGCGGTGAATTGGAAGCGACCACGGCTTCCTGCAGGTACACTTTGTTTACGTCTCCGCCGCGCTTGGCGGCTTGGTGACTGCGGCTGTAATCCAGCAGAACGCGCCGCATCAGTTGCGCCGCCACACCCATGAATTGATTTCGGTTCTCCCATTGGACTTCTCTTTGATCGACCAAGCGCAGATAGGCCTCATGGACGAGAGCGGTAGTTTGCAGGGTGTGGTTGCCGCGTTCCCGCTTCAAGTAGTACGACGCGAGGCGCCGCAGTTCGGAATACAGGACAGAGGTCCACTCAGCGAGGGCTTCCTTGTTGTCACCGCCGGGCGACGGGAGTCCGTGCGTGTCTGTTGGCCGTCCCTCCAAACTCGACTTCCTCTTGCCACCGACATCGGCGCGTTTTCGACGTGATCGCCGCGCGAACAGAGTTTGATTGAGGCCCAGACGGGCGAGGAAAGATGCGGCCCGTCATCGTCTCTACGACCGAAGTATAAGTCTCTAGACCAGCAATCGCAACGCCCGCAGAGGTTGGAACGCCGATTCGGCCGAAGACGCTAGCTCTAGTATTATCTGAGTGTTACATCGACCCTGCCACACGGCTGCAATATGTGTTACTAGTGTCGTGTAACTGAAATAGGTGACACACGGAATCGCTTTCTGGGATTGCGGTACGTCCAGTGGAAGGGCTGGGCGTGCCGGTTGTAGAGCCGAATGTAAGCCATGATCTTCTTGGTTAAATC